>ERZ651776.1640-NODE-1640-length-26240-cov-47.283912_pt1 | contig 26240 bp, 25 predicted proteins | sample MGYA00514761_ERZ651776 | MGnify/ENA metagenome assembly ERZ651776 | reverse complement strand
CCAGATCAATATTTGGGGTCAATTATAAAAGTTTGCCAAGATAAAAGAGGTGTACAAACAAATTTAAGTTATTCTGGTAATAGGGCTGTTTTAAATTATGAAATACCTTTAAACGAAGTTGTTTTTGATTTTAATGATAGACTTAAGTCGATGACCAGTGGATATGCTAGTTTTGACTATGAAATTATAGGTCACAGAGAAGGTGATTTAGTAAAACTGGGAATTTTAGTTAACGCTGAGCCAGTTGATGCATTGTCTATGATGGTTCATAAAGATTTTGCACAAACTGTTGGAAGAGAGGTATGTGAAAAATTAAAAGATTTAATTCCTCGTCATAATTTTATGATTCCAGTACAGGCTGCTATTGGTGGAAAGATTATAGCAAGAGAGACAATTAAAGGATTTAAAAAAGATGTATTAACTAAAATTCATGGTGGGGGTGCCAGAGATCGAAAAAGAAAATTATTAGACAAACAAAAAAAAGGAAAAGCCAGAGGGAAGCAATTTGGTAAAGTAGAAATCCCTCAGGAAGCCTTCATAGGAGTTCTAAAGATTAATAAAGATAGCTTATGAAAATTTACGATTGTTTTTCATATTGGGATGAAGATTTATTGTTAGATTTGAGACTAAATATCCTAAATGAATATGTAGACTATTTTGTAATAGTTGAAGGAAATAAAACATGGCAGAATAATCCTAAAAAATTGAGATTTAATATAGATAAATTTCCAAATTTTAAAAAAAAAATAATATATGTTCCAGTAGAAGATATGCCAGATGGTGATGATCCTTACCTAAGAGAAAATTTTCAAAGGAATTGTATATTAAGAGGACTTAAATATTCATCTGATGATGATTTGATTATCATTTCTGATTTAGACGAAATTCCAAATCCAAGTAAAATAAATAATTTTGAGCCAAAAAAAAAATATGCAGTATTTAAACAAAAACACTTTTATTATAAATTAAATCTTCAAAGTAAAAATTATCCATTTTGGTATGGAAGTAGAATTTGTGTAAAAAAATATTTAAAATCACCACAATGGTTAAGAAATTTAAAATTTAAAAAAAGACCTTTATGGCGATTAGATAAATTTAGACTAAACAACATAATCCAAGAAGGTGGATGGCATTTTTGTAATTTAAAATCACCTGAAGCATTACTATATAAATATAAAAATTTATGTGAAACAAATGACCCCTATCATTTTCAAGAAAAAATTGATGATAAATACCTTGACCTAATGGAAATAAAAAAAAATATAGAAAAAAAACAAGATATTATTGGTAGAGAAGATAATTTTCAAAAAAATCAAATAGATGAAACGTATCCTGAATATATTTTAAAAAATTTGACCAATTTAAGTGAGTGGATTGCTTAATAAATTAGATTGTAGTGTCAAAAAAAATCCAAGGTAAATTTTTTGATTTGTAAAATTTATTAAACCAAAATGGTAAATATCTTTCAGATAAATAAGCGTAAAGTCTTCCTTTATCATAGCCTGTAAGATTTTTAAAACCAAAAAGTTTTTCACATTCGAAAAGCCAACTAAATAAATCTTTAAACCATTTATCTAAAATTATTTTTTTTGAAATAACCATTATATGTGGATTAAACTCAGTGTTAGTATCCACGTAATGTCTAAATTCTTCTCTATGCTCAAATCTCATTCTATCAATTGCACTATCTAAGATTCCATAACCATGAAACATATCAAATTGAAGTTTGATATTATGTTTTCTTTTATCAAACAAAATTGATGGATTTTTTAACCAATTCTTCCAACCTTTTTTAATTAATTTGGTTGTTTTGGCTGGTGAAACTTTGATAGGCTCACATAGAAATGCGTCATATTTTTCCCATTCTTTTGGAATTTTTCTTAAGATACTTTTATTTAGATCGCTTAAACTATTGACTGTAGATGAATTCTTATTTAGCCAAAATCTTCTTTTTTGACAAAAACCTATCCAAGTTTTATTATCTAAATTACCAAATTCATTCTTCCATAACCAATAATGAAATGTCAACTCAGAATAATATTTTTGTTTATTTTGGATATTAATACCATCTAAACAAGTAATATAATTGTTAGGGAATTTTTTTTCTCCAACACCTGCTAAAATCAAATCTAATTTTTCCAAATCAGGAATTGGTATATCAGAGACACAATAAATTTTTAAATTAGTCATTATTATTTATTTAATATATATTTTGTAAAAAATGAAAATAATAATTAATAAATTGTTTATTCATAAATGCTATTAAAAAAAAAAATAAAACTATTCTATAATACAATAATCATAAATTTTTTTTTGGGTGTTTATGGAAAAATAAAAATCCAAAAAAAAATTCAAAAAGAAATTAAAGTTACTAATGTTTATAAGATATTTAATAATAATGTTAAGAAATATAAATATAAATTATATCAAATAAATAATGGAAGAGTATTTACTAATTACGTAGAAAACCTAGCAGTAATATCAAAGAATATATTGATAAAAGATGTTTCTTTTCAACAAATTAAAGGTTATTTAAAACAAAACAAAAATGAAGTTCTTCTAAATGGAACGCCTAAATTTAAAAAAAAAGTTAATGGTAGAATGTTAGTTTTAACACAGGGTGCGAGTGGACACTTAAACTATGCACACTGGCTTTTTGATATAATCCCAAAAATCATACTTATATCACAACAATACAAAATAGATAAAAAAGATTTTTTTTATCTCTCAAGATTAAACAAATTTCAAAAAGAAACTTTAAAATTAATAAACATAAATATTGATACTAAAAAAATTATTGACTCAAATAAATTTAGACACGTTGAGGCTAAAAAATTATTAGCAGTAACACATCCTAATTATTTCAATAAAACCTTTTTTCTCTCTCGCTCTAATATGCCAGCGTGGATTATTTTATCTTTAAAGAAAATTTTCCAAAAAAAAAAAATAAAAAAGAGTAATTATAAAAAAATATTTATCGATAGGACAGATTCTAAGCAAGATCACTGTAAGCTAATCAATAATAAAGAAGTAGTTATGTTCTTAAGAAAAAAAAATTTTAAGATTTTAAGATTAAGTAATTTAAAATTTATTGATCAAGTATCAATATTTAGTAATTGTAAATTAATCATAGCACCCCACGGTGCTGGATTGGCAAATATAACTTTTTGTAGACGTAACACAAAAGTAGTCGAAATAATTCCTAAATATATTAAAAATTATGAATATAAAAGAGTTTCAAAAATTAATAAACTTAATCATCAATTTATTTTTCTAAATGAAATTAAAAATAACAATAATGGAGATATGTATTTAGACTTGGACAAGATAAGAAAAATTATTTAAATTGTTACTTTGGTGTTAAAACCAACCACTGCATTGTCATGGGGCGTCCCTCAGACATCATTAAATACTTTTCATCATCAGAAAATTTATCAAGTATAGTAATATCAAAAGGTTTTTTAGATTGGTCTCTAATAAACTCAACATGAAATTTTTTTTTAATAGTTTTGTAAAAATTAGATAAAATTTTATTATTAAGTATATTAAAATTATGATCTTCAATAATAAAGTGGCATTTAGAAAAATAACTACAGAATTTTTTATCAAATATTTTAAATTCATGTCCTTCGATATCAACGAGAAATAGCATCTTTTTTAGATCTTGTTTTTCAAGGTTTTTTTTTAAGGACTCAAATGTTGCATCAGAAAAAATAGATAATTTTTTTGAAACACCATTAATTGTAGCATTTCTTTTTAATAAATTTCTGCTTTTAATATTTATCTCAAAAGCAGATCCCCTAGAAAAATATTTTTTTTTTAATAAACTTATTATATGATAGCCCTCAGCCGCACCTAAATCTATAAAGTTATTAAGTTTAAATTTTTTAGAAAGAAAAATAATTTTTTTTTGTATATGAGACTCATATGTGCCGAGATATTTTGCTGCAAAATCTATGTTCGACCATCCATACGAATTAATAATTTTGGTTTCAGAATATGGACCATAGAGTATTCTACCTTTTGACAATCGCTCTATTTTAGCTCCAAGAAGATTTTTTTTTACATCAATAAAATTATTTAAACCAGTTTTTTTGATATTTTTATTTACAAAATAAAGCCAAACTCCATCCAAACCATTTTTTTTGTAGATTTTTTTATACTTTCTTATTTTTTTTATGCTGTATAGCGAGATTAAAATTATTATTAAAGTATAAGCAGCATATTTAAGATATAAAAACATATGTATAGATAATATTATTTTAATTATATATTATCAGATAATTTTGTTATTAAATTAAAAAAATATTATGGAAGATTTTTACTCAGTACTAACTATGTTAATTAGTGGATATCTAATAAGATTTTCATTGATTTACTCAGGACAACTATGGGCAAAAACATTTTCCCAAACAGTTGCCTTCTTTATTTTACCAATCATAACTTTTACTATTACCAAAACAATTTATGGAAATATTGCATTATCATTAGGAATGATTGGAGCTTTATCGATAGTAAGATTCAGACATCCAGTAAAAAGTGCCTTAGAGTTGATTATATATTTTGACTTAATAACAATAGGGATAGCATCTAGTGTTAAAAATAGTTATGCCATTTCATTAAGTTTAATGACGGTTGCAATTTTGATTTGTTTAAAACTTATAAATAGAAGCAGAAATAATTCAAAAAAAGATAATTTTTATAATATTTCTTTTAATGAAGGAGTTGATTTAAATCAGATAGAAGTTTCCTCTTCTGAGAAAATTGAATTAATTGAAAACAATAACAATCTAAAGTCATTAATACAAAATTCAGAAACTAGTGATTATTTATATCGGCTGGCATTTCAAGATAAAGAGACCTTAAATGAATTCAAAAGTGAGATTGAAAATCTAAAGTCTATAAAAAAAATAGATGTCAACTATATATAAAATTATAGTAACACCTTTCCTTATCATTTTTTTTGTGTTTATAACGCAAGTATCAGCAAAAAAAACTGATGATTGTAATCAATATAATTTTAAAGATAACTTTGAATATTTAACAATCGAAAAAATAGATATTGAGGTCAATGAATACAGAAAGTGGCAAATTAATAATACTAGAATACTAACAAGTAATTCACATATAATAACAGATAGATTTAAAAAAAAATTTAGAGGTAAAATTGTAGTAAAGTATCAAAATAAATTGAGTTGTATTTTTAAGGTTAAAATCAGAACAAGTGGGGATCTAAAAGATCACATCCTATACAAAGAAGGACAGGTTTTTCAAAGTTTAGACATACAAATATTAGATGGACACATCAATAATATTACAAAATTTAAACTTTTTTTAGAAAATACTAGAGGCAAAGAAGAAGATGAAATATTTATGACAGAGTTGCTTAGAGAATTAGACTATCTTTCTCCAAGAACACAAATTGTAAATGTTAAAATTTACGGTCAAAACTTAAAAATGTTATTTCAAGAAAAAATTTCAAAAGAATTTTTAGAATTTAATAAAAGAAGGGAAGGACCTATACTTGAGGGAGATGAAAAGTATATGATGAAAGCAGCATCAAAAATTTCTTCTGCAAAAGGTGTAAATTGGACTAAAATATTTAAAGTATCAGATATAGCAACTGAAATTCAGCTATCAAGAATAAATAATACAAACTGGTCAATGAAAAATAATTCTTTTAAACATAATTCATTGCTAGCTTTAAAAAAGTTAAATTATGCTTACCTAGTTTATTTAAATGGATTTAAAAATGAAAAAAATAATTATTCATTTTTAGATTACGATCTTAACAATGATGTTCTTGCTGAGAGCTCAGATATTATTAGAAATAAATTGGATATATTCAATAATATAATATTATCTGCTAATGGAAACCATGCTTTATATGTACACAATAGAAAATTTTATTGGAATTCAGTTGAGTCATATTTTGAGCCAATTTATTATGATGGAGAATTTGATTTAGAAAAAAAACAATCAAAACTTAATTACCCAGTAAGTAAAAATTATTTAGAGTCTATTAGTAATACTAGAAAATTAATTATTAATTTAGATAAAAAACAGTTTTATAAAAAATTATTAACAAAAAATTTAATTCTTGATGAGAAAAATTATGAAAAGAAATTTAATAGAATGCTATCAAATTTAGATATAATCGAAAATCTTTATAAAAAAAAAAGTACAGTAGACATAGAATATAATAATAATTTTTACAAAGATAAAAAATTATTTAGTAAATATTTGAATAATTTAGTCAATCAAAAACACTTAATAAAATTTTTAAAATATGATGAAAGTAAAGATACTTTTCATTTATGTAATGAGCTTGGTGATAGTTGTGATAGTTCATTAAAACTGGACATTGCTGAACAAAGAAAACTTCTAGAGTCTGAGCTTGTGTTAAATGACAACTATTATCAATTTATAGATTTTAAAGATAATAAAAATAAGAAATATAATAGCATTATACTTAATAACGAATTTTTTGAAAATGTTACTTTTTTTTATAATGACTCTATAGATTTTGATTTAGATAAAGAAAAAAAATTTTTTAAGATAATTCAAAAAGATTTTTACGGGAGAAGTTTTTTTGTGAATGGATCAATCAAAAATATTCAAATAGATTTTGAGGGAAAAAAAAAATTATTTAATCAAAAAATCTCAAATAGATATGATTACAATACACTTACTGGGTGCTTAACATTTATTAAAATTTATTTTGAAAATACTGAACTTAATTCAACAAATTCGATTTGTGAAGATGGGATAAATTTAATTAATAGTAGGGGAAAAATAAAAAAAATTTACTCAAAAAATTCTTTGTTTGATGGTGTGGATTTTGATTTTTCAAATTTGTCTATTGAGCAGATTAATATAGAAAATTCTTTAAACGATTGTATTGATTTTTCAAGCGGAACTTACATTATTGAGAATTCTATCTTAAAAAAATGTGGTGATAAAGGTATATCTGTGGGCGAAGATACTATAGCCAATTTCCAAAAAATAGATGTAACCACATCTAATATTGGTTTGGCCTCAAAAGACTCTTCAAAAGTTTTTTTAGAAAATTCAAAAATGTGGGATGTAAATAATTGTTATGCTAGCTACAAAAAAAAACAAGAATTTAATGGAGGTCAAATAAAAATAAATAATTCTAGCTGTAAAAATTTTAATACTGAAATCCATGTAGACAATTTTTCATCCATAGCGATAATAAATTAAATGACTTTTAGAGTTGAAAAAAAATTATTTATTAAAAAAGAAAATCTTTTAGATTTTAAAGAAAAAATATCTTCTATTGGTGCAATAAATTTATATAAATCTAGAAAAGTTCAAAGCATTTATTTTGATAATATAAACAAGGATATGTATAATGATTCAATTGAAGGTCTCAACCCAAGAAAAAAAATAAGAGTAAGAAATTACCCAGATAATATTAACAAATATTTTTTCTTGGAGTATAAAATTTCTAGCATTGAAGGAAGGTTTAAAGTTAATAAAAAAATATCTCAAAAAAGATTTGATGAGTTCAAATTAAATGGGATTTTTGATAAAAAATATGGTCTTTGTAAACCTATTTTAAATGTTATTTATGATCGTGAGTATTTAATAAACAGTAATGTAAGAATTACGATAGATACAAATATTATATATAATATGTATAATAATAATTTTTTCAAAAGTGATAAAGATATAGTCGTTGAACTCAAAACGTCTATTAATCAGAATATTGATGAATTATTTGAAAAGTTTCCATTTCAAGAAATACGATTTTCAAAATACTGCAATGGTGTAGACTTATTAAATAAAGATTAAATGAATATAGCTCTAGTTGGTTCAAATTTTGGTATAAAAGGATATTTACCAGCGATTAAAAAAATTAAAAATGTTAAATTAAAAATTATATGTTCTAGAAATATTAAAAAACTAAAAAACTATGATTTAAAAAATATTATCCACGTAACTGATTGGAAAAAAATTTTTAAAGACAATATTAGGATCGTAATATTAGCGGTACCACCAAAACTTCAAGAAAAAATAATTACTTACAATCTAAAATATAAAAAAAGAATAATTTTTGAAAAGCCTATAAGTAGCAGTTATTTTAGGTCAAAAAAATTAGTTGAAAGAATCAAAAAAAAAAAAATTAAAGCAGAGGTTAATTTAACCTATCTAAATCATGATCTCTTTAAAAAATTAAAGTACATAATTGATAAACAAATACTTGGACCCACAATTGATTTTAAAATAAATTGGAATTTTATAAGTCACGATCTAAATAAAAAAATTAAATCTTGGAAAACTAATGAAAAACTAGGAGGTGGTATTAAAAATATTTTTTTAACACATGTATTTTCTTATTGTCAATTTTTTTTTGGAGATCTCACTGTTAGAGATTATTCAACTAAGATTGTAAAATTTAAAGGTTTAAACTTTAAAAATAAAATTTTTTGCAATGTAGTAAATCAAAACCATTTAAATGGAAAGATTTTAATCAATACAAAAAAAGATGGTCTTCAGTCTCATAAAATTAAAATTAACTTTAAGAATGGACATGTTAAGCTATTTACAAAATCTAAAGATTGGACTAAAGACTTTACCTTAGAAGTTAATAATAAAAATAGTAAAAAAATTAAAATTTATAAAAGTATGAATAAAAAATTATTTATTGATGGCAGATCTTATCAGATACACACCATGATCAAAGATTTTTTGAAAAAACCAAATTATAAAAATTTAGATTTTTGTTTGAGCTCAGAAAAAATGAATAACACTTTGATTTAATGAATCAGCATAATTTCTTACCAGGTAAAATTAACAAATGTCAAATTTGTAGCTCAAAAAATCTTATAAAAATAATAAATTTAGGGGATCAACCACTAGCAAATTCTTTACAAAAAAAAACTAAGGAAAAATATAGCCAAGAGAAATTTCCAATTATAGTTGTTAGATGCGAAGACTGTACGTTGTTACAAATAGATTATATTGTTGATCAAAATAAAGTTTATCATTTAGATTATCCTTATTTGCCAGGTATAACTAAAACAGTAGACAATGAACAAAAAGAACTTTCAGATTATTTATTTGAAAATTTAGAGTTAAAAAAAAATGATACTGTTCTGGATATAGGTAGTAATGACGGAAGTTTGTTGAAACATTTTAGGTCTAAAGGATTAAACGTTGTTGGTATTGAACCTACAAATATAGCAAAACTTGCAAATGATAATGGTATTTTTACTTTGCAATCATTTTTCAATTTAGAGGTTGTAAAAAATATAATTTCGAACAAGGGAAAAGCAAAACTAATTACCAGTACGAATGTATTTGCCCATATGTCTACACTAGGGGATGTTATGGATGGGATAGTTGAAGCTTTGGATGATAATGGTTTTTTTTGTTTTGAAAATCATTACATTATGGAAGTTATAGAAAAAGTTCAATATGATACTTTTTATCATGAACATTTAAGAACCTACTCATTAATTTCACTAATAAAATTATTTGAGATGTATAATCTTACATTATATCATGCTCAGTTAGTTACAAGATATGGTGGAAGCATTAGGTGTATTGTTTCAAAGAAGCAAAAAAATCAGACCGATAGTTTAAAAAAATTACTAGAAATAGAAAATGAAAAATTAGTAAAAAATAAAGAAAAAACTTACAAAGATTTTGTACAAAATATCAATCAGTCAAAAAAAGATTTAACTGAAAAATTATCAGAAATAAAATCAAAAAATTTAACTATAATAGGAAAATCTTGTCCTGCAAGAGCAGTAGTTTTGTTAAATTATTGTAATTTAGATGAAAACAACCTTGATTTTATCGCAGAACAACCCACGTCACTAAAACTTAATTACTATATCCCAGGTACAAATTTGGAGATAGTAAATGATGATATTTTATTAGAAAAAAAACCTGATTATGTCTTATTACTTGCTTGGCATTTAAGTGAGCCAATTATTAAAAAATGGAAAAAAAAGGGGCTAAAGTCAAAATTTATAATACCACTACCCAAAGTTAGGATTATATGAACGAAAAATTTTATTTAGAGTCAGATATAAGTGAAATATGTCAAAATCTTAAAAAATATTCAAAGTTTATCTCAGGAAAGAAATTTTTAATTTCAGGTGCAAACGGATTTTTAGGGAAATATTTTATAAAAACCCTAATAACAATGAATAAATCATTATCAAAAAAAATAAAAATCACAGCAATAGATATAAAATTTGATAAATGTGAAATTTATTTAGATAAAAATGTTAAAAAGATAAAAAAAGATATTAATAAAATTGATAAATTAAATTTTAAGTCTGATTATGTTCTGCATGCAGCAGGAATACCTAGTCCGAAACATTATTATAACAAACCAATTGAAGCAATTTTTACAAGTATTACCGGAACAAAAAAATTACTTGAATATTCTAAAAAGAATAAATCAAAATTTATTTTTTTTAGTAGTAGTGAAATTTATGGTAATCCTGACAAAAAAAACATTCCAACAAAAGAAACTTACAACGGCAATGTCTCATGTATAGAAGATAGATCTTGCTATGATGAGGGTAAAAGAGTCGGTGAAACTTTATGCTATTTTTTTAAGATAAAACAAAAGGTAAACATATCTATTTTTAGACCATTTAATGTTTTTGGCCCTGGTATGCCAAAAAATGATTACAGAGTTTTTCCAAGATTTTTTAGTTCAATCAAGAGGAATATGCCTATTACAATCTTTAAAAAAGGAAAGCAAACTAGAACATTTTGCTATGTGACAGATGCAATCACGGCAATGTTTTTGGTAATACTCAGGGGAAACAAATTTGTATACAACATCGGGAATGATAACCCTGAAATTAATATGACCAAGCTTTATGATGTGATCAAAAAAAACGTTCCCAAAAAAGTTAAATTTGTAAAAATTGATTATCCTAAAAACTACCCACAAGTTGAACCACAAAGAAGATGTCCAGATATAAGTAAGATAAAAAAAGAATTAAATTTTAGAAATAAAGTATCTCTTAATGACTCTATTAGAAGATTTTATAATTGGTCAAATGTTTATTACTAGTTAAACAATTTATTTATATTTTCGATTGATAGATCTAACTTAGTAAAGTCAGTATTATTAGAAATCATTTCAAAACTCACATCTTTAATTTTGTTATTTTTTTTTAATTTATTAATAAATTTAATATTTTTTTTGCTTGGATTAGTAAAATATTTAAATTGCTTCTCTGAGATTTGAATATTTTTAATAATCTTAATATTTCTGTTGAATTCATTTAAATTTATTTTTTTATAATGAAAAATACTTGTATCATAATTTATTTTTATCCATTTAGAGTTTATTTTCTTAACAATATTAACCGTATCTTTAAAATTATATAGATACTTTTCATTATATTGTTTAGGAATTGTTTCCAGACAAAAAAATATTTTATTCTTTTCCAACAAGGGAATAGTCTTTTTTAAAAAATTGCAAAATATTTTATCAGCAAAAATTTTTTTTAATTTTAGTTTGTTCCTAAATTGAGAAGAGCCAACAATTATTTTATTACAATTAAGAGTGTGACATAACTTAATTATGATATGTAAATGATCTATAATCTTAGTCAAACTCTGATTTGGATTAAATAAATTAAATTTTTTTTTATAGAAAATTCCCTGTATAGCGTTTACTTTAATTTTATTTTTTTTTAGATAGGAAAAATATTTTTTTACTTTTTTATTTATATTATTCCAGCTATTGGTTATTTGAAGTGGCGCAAAATCTATTCCTGTAAATTTATTGTGCTTAATTGTTTTAATAATTTTTTTCTGATCTTTAGTTTGCCAGGCTAAATTAGATAAAAAAATGGATTTTTTATTCATTTTTATTTTTTTTGTAAAATGCAAAATCGATAATTGAAAAATGATAAAAAATAATAAAATTTATAGTAAAAAGTTTTAAATTAAAACTTAAAATATCCTGGAGAGACCAGCTAATTGTTTTTTTAAATTGTCTTATAATATTCTTAATAGTTTTAATTAAATTTCTTTTTTTTAATCCATCGCCATAATGGATGTACCGCCAATATCTTTTTGATAAGCTTAGGCCATTATCATTTTGCAGATGATAACAAACTGCGCTACTACAATAATACAATTTATGATTATTTTTTTTTAAATAATTTGAAAACTCTATATCTTCACCATTAGTTTTAAAATAATCTAAATCAGTTCTATATTTCACAAAATTTGTGATATTTTTAGTATCTAAAATATTATTACAGCCAAATATAAAATTTGGAAATGATAGGTCATATTCACCCCAATTTTGTTTTAATCTTTTTGACCTCCAAAGATTGAATGGGTTTTCAGTAAATTTTTCATACATTTTTCCGCCAATCAATGTAGCACCTTTTTTTTGTATCTGATTTATTAGTAATTCAATCCAATCTGGGCACAGCTCTACATCGGCATCAATTTTTGCAATAAATCTTGTCTTCAAAAATTCGTTAGCGATATTCATTGATTGACTTACACCAAGGTTGATATTGTTGTTTATTATTTTAATCTTATTGCCGAAACTTAATAATATTTTATGTGTATTATCTGTAGATGCATCGTTTATGACTAGTATTTCATGAGGCTGCAATGTTTGCGATAGAATTGAGTTTATACACAATTTAATTGTACTTTCTGCATTAAACGCTGGGATATATATTGAAATTTGTGAATTCATAAATTTATATATTTATATATTTAATTTATAATGTAAACGAAACTTATTAGATAATAATTAATTCTTAATTGAATAAAGTTAAAAAAAATGAATATTAATACATTTTATAATTTATTTTACAGACATAGGTTTGAAAAAGCTTCTTTAATAAGAAAAATTTATATATTATTAATACTACCATTCAAATTTTTATATAATTATTTTTATATAGAAGAAAAAAAAAACTTAGATAATTTTTCTTTAAAAAATTTATTTTTATTTTCTAAGGATTTAAATTTTTTATTTGAATATTTTAATAGTGATAAAGGTGAAAAATATATTAATCAATACACACATCCTTCTAAAAGGGATAATATCAGAATAGCTGCTCATGGTTATTCAAAATTTTATGAAAAAGTTTTTCTTGAATTTAAAGATAAAAAAATAAATGTCCTAGAGATAGGTTCATTTTATGGAAATGCCTCAGCAGCAATGTTCTTTTATTTTAGAAATGCTAATATTTTTGGTGCTGACATAAATCCTGATATGTTTAACTATACCTCCAAAAGAATGACAAGTTTTTTTGTAAATTCTAGCTCAGCATCATCAATTCAAAAAAATATAATTGATAAGAAAATTGAATATAAGATAATCATTGAAGATGCTAGTCACATGCTTAAAGATCAGATAATTTCGTTATTCTATCTTTTTCCAATACTTGAAAGCGGAGGTTATTTTATTGTAGAAGAACTAGACTTTCCTGAAACAAGAGAAGATATGAGAATAGGTCAGGAGTTTCCAGATTTAAAAAGTATACTTAAAAATGTTCTCAAAAAAAAAGACTTTAATTCAAAATATATAGATCAAAATTTGAAAAATTATTTTCTTGATAATGTAGAAACCATTGAGATTTTTAGAGGAAACATTAATGAAATTGCTATAATAAAAAAGAAATAATTATATTAATGTTGGAGAGATGGCTGAGTGGTTTAAAGCGCACGCTTGGAAAGTGTGTGTACTATTAAAGGTACCCAGGGTTCGAATCCCTGTCTCTCCGCCAATATCAAAAAAACCTTTTAAATAAAGGTTTAATAGGAATTATAATGTGTGGCTATAAGATAAATTTCCATATTTTTTTCTAAAAAATGTTATAGTTAATTAATTTCCATTTAAATAATATGAAAAATAATTCAACATATCAAGCAGACTCCATCAAAGTTTTAAAAGGTCTTGAGGCGGTTAGAAAGAGACCCGGAATGTATATTGGTGACACAGATGATGGCACTGGTTTGCATCATATGGTTTATGAAGTTGTTGATAATTCAATTGATGAAGCTTTAGCAGGGCATTGTAAAAATATAGAAGTTAAAATTAACTCTGATGGAACAATTACTGTTAGAGATGATGGTAGAGGAATTCCTGTAGATATGCATAAAGGTGAAAAAATGTCTGCAGCAGAAGTTATTATGACACAACTTCATGCAGGTGGAAAATTTGATCATGATTCCTATAAAGTTTCAGGTGGTCTTCATGGGGTTGGAGTTTCAGTAGTTAATGCCTTATCAGAAAAATTAAAATTAGAAATTGATAGAGATGGCAATAGATATTACATGGAATTTAAAGACGGTGTTTCAGTAGCTCCGCTTAAAATTAAAGGAAAATCAAAAAATACTGGCACACAAATAACTTTTTTACCATCAAAAGAGATTTTTTCTTCAATAAAATTTTCACCTAATATTATTATTAAAAGAATGCGAGAACTTGCATTCTTAAATAAAGGAATAAAAATCACAATTAATGATTTAAATCAAAAAAAAGAAAAGGTAATTGAATTCAAATTTGATGGTGGGGTTTTAGAATTTGTAGATTTTTTAGATGAAAAAAGAGAAAAACTTTTAAATAAAACAGGAAATGATTTGTTTAAAAAACCAATTTATATAGAGGGCAAAAAAGATAATATAGAAATTGAATGCTCTCTAAAATGGAATGCAAGCTATGGTGAAGATATTTATCCTTATACTAATAATATATATCAAAAAGATGGTGGAACCCATTTACTAGGATTTAGAAGTGCACTTACAAGAGTTATCAATAAATATGCTACTGAACATAATCTATTAAAAAAAAATAAATTAACTATCTCAGGTGATGATATTAAAGAGGGATTAACTTGTGTAATTTCTGCAAAAATACCAGATCCTAAATTTTCATCACAAACAAAAGATAAGCTAGTTTCATCAGAGGTTAGAATGATTGTGGAAAATATTATAAGTGAAAAATTATCAATATGGTTTGATCAAAACCCATCAACTTCTAAAATTATTTTAGCAAAAGTAATGCAAGCAGCTTTAGCAAGAGATGTTGCTAGAAAAGCTAGGGAGAATGTCAGAAGAAAAGGTGCACTAGAGTTAAGTGGTTTACCTGGAAAACTTGCTGATTGCCAAATAGGCAAACAAGAAGGTACTGAATTATTTATAGTAGAGGGAGATTCTGCGGGAGGTTCAGCAAAGCAAGGGAGAAATAGATCTAATCAAGCTGTTTTACCATTAAGAGGAAAAATACTTAATACGTATGTTGAGGAAATTGTTCTCAAAAAAAATAGTAATAAAGATGGGAGCGAACATAGAACAAAGGCATTAGCAAAAATGATGTCATCAAATGAAGTGGTAACTTTGATTAATGCGCTTGGTTTAGACCCAAAGGTTCAAGATATTGATTTAAAGGATCTAAGGTATGGTAAAATAATTATTATGACCGATGCTGATGTTGATGGATCTCATATTAGAGCTTTGTTGTTAACATTTTTTAATAATAAGCCATTTAATAAATTGATTGAAAATGGTCATGTTTATCTAGCCCAACCACCTTTGTTTAAAATAAATAAAGGTACAAAAGGGATTTACATTAAAGATGAAAAAGAATTAGAAGACTATATTTTAAAACATAGCAAAGAATTACAAAAAATAAAAAAAGGAACAAAAGAATTTATTAGAGCTTATGAGGAAGAAAAATCAAGAATGAGCATTCAAAGGTTTAAGGGATTAGGAGAGATGAATCCAGAAGAATTGTGGAGCACGACTTTGGATCCTGAAACTAGAAATTTATTACAAGTTCAATATTCAAAAGACTTAAAAAAAGACCAAGATTTAATTCACACTTTAATGGGCAATGATGTTGCCTTAAGAAAAGACTTTATTGTGTCAAATGCTATTAATGTTCAAAATCTAGATATCTAATAATGAAGTTTTTCGAAACTTCAAAATATTTTTCATTAAAAAAATCTACTTACATAAATTTAAGATGGATTGCAATTATTGGTCAACTTATAACAGTCAACCTTATTTATTTTGTTTTTGATTTTAGATTTAGTCTAATTTTAGCAAATTTAACAATTCTATTTGGAGTGCTAAGTAATCTTTATTTAATCTATATTAATCAGAACACTCAACTAAGAGATAAGATAGCATTTCTTTTTTTATTTATTGATATTTTACAACTGAGTTGTTTGATTTATTTATCGGGTGGAATTATAAATCCTTTTTCAATTTTTTTGATTATCCCAGCTATATTTTCATCGTCTAATTTAGGATTTAGAAGCAATTTATTATTAGTTTGCTTCACAGTGTTAATAATTATTTTTCTTACCTTTTTTAATCAACCTTTACCCTATCCAATTAAAGAACATTTTCACGTAGACAGCTATTATTACTATTCAATTCCAATAGCATTAATTATTGCTTTACTTTTTTTGAATTATTTTGCTTCAACCTTTGGATCAGAATCCAGAATAAGAAAAGAGGCACTAAATAAAATGGAAGAAATCATGTCAAAAGAGCATGAACTTTTATCCTTAGGAGGACAAGCCGCTGCTGCCGCACATTCTCTTGGAACTCCATTTTCAACTATCAAAATTATTTCATCAGATTTATTAAAACAATTTAAAGATAATATTGATGTTAAAAAGGATGTTGAATTGTTAGTCAGTCAGATAGATAGGTGTAGTGAGATACTTAAAAAACTTACATTAAACCCAATAGTAGAGGATAATTTTATTGATAGCAATCTTACATTGTCAAAATATATAGATGAGATTGTTAAATCGTTTCAAGAAATAAGCAAAAAAGAGTTTATTGTAAATTATGATCAAAATTCTAATCCATTAAGATTTAATAAGTCCATAGAGGTAATTTATGGCTTGAGAAATTTTATTGGTAATGCAAATAAATTTTCAAGAAAAAAAGTTTTTATAACACTTAAAACAAATAGTGAGTTTTCTGAAATTATGATCGAGGATGATGGTGATGGGTATCCTAAGGATGTGCTAAGTAAAATTGGTGAACCTTATGTTAAATCTCTAAAGTCTTCTATAAAGTCAAAATCTGGATTAGGGCTTGGAATGTTTATAGGAAAAACTTTGCTTGAAAAAAATCATGCAAGTATTTTATGTAAAAACTCAGAAACAAGAACAGGTGCTGAAGTTAATATAAAGTGGAAAAATCAAGATCTTTTAAAACTTTAATGTAATTTATTTTTAGTTTCAAATAAGCCACTTAATTGGGATATCATAACATCACCAAGTTCATGAACATCTGTTATTTTAATGGCCTTATCATAGTATCTCGATACATCATGACCAATCCCAATTGCAAGAATTTCAACATCAGTTTTAACTTCTATGAACTTGACTATTTTTTTTAAATGTTTTTCTAGAAAATCTCCAGAATTGACAGATAAGGTTGAGTCATCCACAGGAGCCCCATCTGAAATTACCATCAAAATTTTTCTTTCCTCTTTTCTTTTTTTTATTCTATTGTAGGCCCACGATATAGCCTCACCATCTATATTTTCTTTTAAAAGACCTTCCTTAAGCATCAGACCTATATTATTTTTAGTTTGTCTCCATTGAGTATCAGCTCCTTTATAAATTATATGCCTTAAATCATTTAGTCTTCCAGGATTCTTTGGCTTATTTCTTTTTGTCCAAGCTTCTCTACTTTTTCCACCTTTCCAATTTTTAGTGGTAAAACCTAACACTTCTACTTTAACAGAACACCTTTCTAAAGTTCTAGACAATATATCCGCACAAAGAGCAGCAATAGTAATTGGACGTCCACGCATTGAACCTGAGTTATCGATTAGAAGTGTTACTATAGTGTCTTTAAAATCAAGATCTTTCTCTCTCTTAAATGATAAAGAATTATATGGATCCATAATTACTCTTGTTAACTTTGAGCTATCCAACAAACCTTCCTCTAAATCAAATTCCCAGGATCGATTTTGTTTAGCAAGAAGTTGTCTCTGTAATTTATTAGCAAGCTTAGTTATAAGATCTTGAAAACCAATTAACTGTTGATCTAAATTTTTTCGTAGTTTTTGAGTTTCTTTTAAGTCTTCTAAAATTTCTGCTTTTGCAATTTCATCAAATTCATTTGTATAAATTTTATATTCTTGATCAATATTGTTAAGATTAGATTTTTGAAGAACACTCTCTGAGCTTTCTTCTAATGATTCAGAGTCCTCTAGCTGTTCATTCATTTGTTGATCACTAAGATCAAATCCTGCATCAAGACTAGCTTTTACCTCATCTTGTTTGTTTTCATCTTCTTTAGCATCTGATTGATTTTCATCATTATTCTCAGATTTATTATCTTGATGATTATCTTTTTCATCTTCATTCTTATTATTTTCTTCATTATTTGAATTAAAAATATCCATATTTTCTAAAATTTCAGAAAATTTTAAACTGTAATTGTCTTGATCTTCTAAGTTTTCATTTAAAAAATCTATGTGCTTATCAATAAATGTTGAAAAATCTTTCTCCCAAACACTTAACATTTTGGATGATGTTGAGTTAAGTTTTAAATTAAAAAATTTTTTTAACATAAAAAGTTCAAATGCCTCAGCAACAGGAACATCATCCTTGTTTTTGATTTGATCTTTATGATTAGAATTAATCTTTTGTTTATAGTTTTCGTTTAAATTTTTTCCAACACCTTTGAGCATTTTTCCACCCAAAACCTCATATCTAATTTTTTCTGCGATATTATATAAAGATTTACAAGATGGATTATTTGGTAGGTTTTTATTAAATATATCTTTATTTGAAAATTTTTTCTTTAAAGCTCCTGAATCTGTTTCTGCTCTCAATCTAATAAAATCATTTTTACTTGATAAATTGGTTACATCAAAAAAATCAATCTTTTTATTACTTAAACTTTGATCAAGTTTTTTTACATCCAACTTATAATCTTCAGAAATTACTTTTGCAGTTGAAATTAAAGCTTGCTTAAATTGCTCTTTAAAATTATTTTCTTTGCTGCTCATTTAAATCTGAATATTAACCATAGACTCTGGCAGTTCGTCACCAAAACATCTTTGATAATATTCAGCTATAGTATTTTTTTCAATGTCATCACACTTGTTTAAGAAGGTAACTCTAAATGCATAGCCAGTGTCTTTAAAGATTTCAGTATTTTCTGCCCAATGCAATACTGTTCTGGGACTCATTACGGTAGATATATCTCCAGCTATAAAGCCTTTTCTAGTCAAAGAGGCTACTTTAATCATGTTTGCGATTTTTTCTTTACCTTTTGAATTATTCAAATTTTTATTTTTTGCCAAAACAATCTCCATTTCTTTATCAAGACTAAGATAGTTCAGTGATGTTACAATATTCCATCTATCCATTTGACCCTGGTTAATCTGCTGAGTTCCATGATACAATCCAGTAGTATCCCCCAATCCTACAGTATTAGATGTTGCAAACAGTCTAAAAAATTTATTTTGCTTTATTACTTTATTTTTATCTAGAAGAGTAAAATTACCTTCAGCTTCTAGAACTCTCTGAATAACAAACATAACATCGGGTCTACCAGCATCATATTCATCAAAAACAAGAGCAACTGGGTTTTGTATTGACCAAGGCAAAATACCTTCTTTAAATTCAGTAACTTGTTTTCCATCCTTTACAACTATTGCGTCTTTACCAATTAAATCAATTCTACTTACATGACTGTCTAAATTTACTCTAATACAGGGCCAATTTAATCTAGCAGCAATTTGTTCTATGTGAGTTGATTTACCAGTTCCATGATAACCCTGAACTAAAACTCTTTTATTAAATGCAAATCCCGAAACTATTGCAAGAGTGGTGTCTTTATCAAATTTGTAATTTTTGTCTATTTCTGGGACATACTCACTTTTTTTTGAGAAAGCATCCACTTCCATATCCGAGTCAATTCCAAAAGATTGTTTTAAAGATATTTTGATATCTGGTTGTATATTTAAATTAGGTGTCAATTTTTTCCCTATATGTATTCTTTAGCTGGGTGTAAGCTAAAGTAATTAATTTAAGTTTTTCTTCGTATTCTTTATTTCCTAAATTAATATCAGGGTGAAATTTTTTGACAAGAGTTTTGAATTTGTTTTGTATTTGTTCCCATTTTAATCCAACAGAAACACCCAAAATACTAAAAGCTTTAATATCATTAGCATCAAATTTAAATTGATTCATATGGTTATATTCACCCCTAAGCTTTGTTTTATCAAATTCATCCTTTAAAGTTGTGTTCCACAAAACTTTAAAAAAATTATCAGAAGAACTAAAGCTTTGAGTTGGTTTATGCCATGTCATATCAGATTTAAGAAAATCAAAGACCTGCTCATCATCCATACCTTTAAAATAATTCCAATTCTTATTGAATTCTTTGACATGTGCCAAACAAAGTAATCGGTATTTCTTACTATTATCTTTTTCAATTGGTGCTTTATATTCACCTATTTCAAAACAATTATTCCAATCACAAATATTTTTCATGCTATATAATAATAAGTTATTATTTATGAATATAAACGAATTAATTACAATTGTTAAAAATAAACTTCAAAAGGAAATCATAATTCAGGATTTAAAAATTGAAGATAAAAGTTTTCTACATAAAAACCACAAGCAAAATCAAGAAGGAAGGTACCATTTAAAATTGACCATTAAATCTAATGAGCTTGCTCAATTATCTAAAATAGAATCAACAAAAAAAATTTATAATATCTTAGATTTAGAGCTTAGAAATTATATACATTCAATACAAATATTATTGAATTAATTCTTTTTGTAAAAAAGTAGCAATTCTTTTTTCATTGAATTCAAGTTTATGAATAGGGGTACCAATTTTTTTTAATAAAATTAAATTAATTTTTTTTGTATTGTTTTTTTTATCCTTTTTCATAAAAGATAAAATCTTATTAAGATCCTTAATTGAAAAAAATTTATTAATATCACTTGGAAGATTTAATTTATTAAGATGATTTTCAATTATTTGAAAATCTTTTATATTTAAATTTTTATTTATTAGACTGAACTTTGCTGCTGTTTTTACTCCCAGTATAACAGCCTCACCGTGATTTAATCTTTTTGAGTATCCAAGTGTTGCTTCGAATGCGTGAGCAAAAGTATGTCCGAGGTTTAATATTTTTCTTATCCCCATCTCTTTTTCATCTTCCTCAACCACTCTTTTTTTTATTAAACAGCTTTGATAAATAGCTTTTTCAATGAATGGGCTTTTTAATCTTAAAATGTTAGTTCCATTTTTATTCAAAAATAAAAAGAATTTCTTATCTTTAATCAGAGCGTGTTTAAGTACCTCTCCATAACCACAAACGATTTCCCTTTTTGGCAAAGACTTTAAAAAATTAATATCAGAAATAACTAAACTTGGTTGATAGAATGATCCAATTAAATTTTTACCATGCGGGGTATTTACACCAGTCTTACCACCAATTGATGAGTCCACCTGTGAGAGTAAAGTAGTTGGAATATTAATAAATTTTAAACCTCTTTTATATATACTTGCTGCAAACCCCGAGACATCCCCTGTTATGCCCCCTCCAATAGAAATTAAACAATCGTTTCTGTTAAAGTTTTTTTTTAAAAGAATTGATAAAATTTTTTGTACACTATTTTGGTTTTTATTTTTTTCACTCGCATTGAAATAGTGAATTATGGTTGAGTATCTTGGTAAAGATTTAAGTACTTCTTTAATCAATTTTTTGGGGACATTTTTATCTGCTATAATAAGACAATGATTTAAATTTATAGAAGTGTTTTTTAAAAATTTATTTAATTTATTTAAAATATTATTTCCTATATAAATAGGGTATTTTTGATTGGCAGTATTCACTTGTATTTTAATTAAGCTCATAAATTTTTATTATTTTTTTTTGTATTTCAGTTTTTGTAAGTTTATTACAGTTTATCTTAAATTGTGCTTTAGAATATACCTTAATTCTTTTTTTAATAATTTCTTTAATTTCCTTATCGGTTGATTTAAAAACTAATGGTCTTTTTTTACTATTTCTTATTCTTTGAAGCAAAATTGATTCATCCCAATCAAGCCAAAAACTGATATGATTTGACAAAACCTCTTTTCTAATATTATCATTTATAAAACCACCTCCACCCAGAGCAATCACATTTTTTTTATTTTTTAAGGATTTAAGTGTGATTTTTTCTTCTAATTTTCTGAAATAATCTTCTCCTTTATTTTCAAATATTTCTGTAATTGACATCCTTAAAGACTCCTCAATTAAATTATCAATATCGATGAATGGAAGTTTTAGTTTTTTTGACACTAAACTTCCTATAGAGGATTTTCCAGATCCCATCATTCCTAAAAAAATGATGTTTTTATTTGAATCCATAAGCTTTCTTTATTGAAAAAACACAAATATGTCTTAATTTGAAATTAATAAAAGATTATATGCAATTTACAAAAAATACAAGTAGCAGCAGAACTAGAGGTCTATTAATTAAAGTATTATTGATTTTAGTTGTTGTTGTAGTTGCCACAATGTTTTTAGGAAAAATAGAAGTCCCATATCCCAACAAAGATGTTGAAAAAATTATCTCAAATGAAAAACTTAAAATTGTTAAATAGAAAATGTTTTATAATTTTTCTGTTTTCCTTTTTTATAAGTCTTAATGTTCAATCACAAGAACCTATTGATATCTGGAGTATAGAAGAAAAGAGCAATACCAATAAAGTCTTAAATACCAAAAATGATGATGACAAAGAAATTCCTCAGAACAGTATTTATGAAATGCAATCTCAAAGTAATAGTGAGTTAAGTATAGAGCAATCACAAACTTTAGTCTCAAAAGAGGTAAAATTAGTAGGCTTATATGATCCAGAAGAAAATGGGCTAGATATAAATATGTGGTCTAATTCTAATGGTGATCAAATTTTAAATATTTTTAAGCGCATAGATAAGCTCAATTTATCTCAAGATGCTTCAGAAATAATGGATATTTTACTTTTGACCAATGCATATTATCCCAAACAAAATATTACAGAAGAACAGTTTTTAGAAATAAAGTCTAACTGGCTTATTAAAAAATCAAATTATCAATTAATTGAAAATTATTTATTAACAAATCAAATTATCAATGAGAATTCAAAATTAACTAAATATTTAGTTGATTATTATTTGTCTGAATCAAATGTTAAAAAAGCTTGTGAAATATTTTCTGAAATTAAAGATTCCATAGAAGATGTTTATTTATCTAAATTTAATATTTATTGCCTTATTCATAATAACAAAAAAGAAGAAGCTCAACTACTGATAGATTTAAAAAAAGAACTTAATGATTTTAATGATAAGTTTTTTGAAAAAAAAATTAATTATTTGATGGGTTATACCAACGAACCTGATACAGAAATATCAGAAAATACAATTTTAAATTTTCATTTATCTCATATAACTAACCCAGATTTTAAATTTGAACCTAAAAACTCAACAGCAAAAGAAATATGGCGATATTTGTCGACATCAAACCTTTTATATAAAATTAATGATATTGAAATTAATGAATTAGATAAAATTGCAAATATTGAAAAGGCCACTCATGATGGCAATTATTCAGAAAAGGAATTATTTGAACTTTATAAGAGATTCCAATTCACCATAAATCAACTACTCAACATTAAAGAATCTACAAAAGTACTCCCTGCTATTGAGGCTAGGGCTTTAATTTATCAAGGAATTTTGATTACAACAAATATAGAAAAAAAACTTGAGCTAATGAATGCACTAAAAAACTCGTTTAAAATTGATGAAATGGAAGACGCATTTTCTGATGAATTAAGAAACCTTTTAAGTGATATTGATGAACAAGAAGTCCCATCTAATTACACAACTTTTTATCAAAATTATATTGATAAAAAAGAAAATAAATTAACTAATATTAAAATAAATAATAAAATTTTACATCAATCAAAATTGATTAATCATTTTATATTAGAAAATGGCTTAAGTGATATTAACAAAGACGTAAACAATTTATTAAAAAAAATTAAAAAAGATAAAAAATATTTTTTCTCAAAAAAAGATATTATTTTAATTGAGTCTTTAAAGTCTGATGGAGTAAAAGTTCTTGATAAATTTAATACTTTATATGAACCCAATGACTATGAAATGCCATCAGATATTCAAATATTTATAAATAGTGGAGATATGGCAGCAACAATACTTAGAGTTATTGAAGTTATTGGACGAGATGAACTAAAAAATATTGATGATGATACATTATATTTTATAATTAGTGCTCTTAACCAGCTAGATATTGATCCAATAAGAAATAAGATTCTGCTTAAAGTTCTTCCTTTAAAAGTTTAAAAATTATACTAAAATAATAGATAATTATGGCAGTTAAACAAATCTTGACAGAACCAAATAAATTTTTGAGGCAAATTTCAAAGCCTGTTGAAAAGGTGGGTGATGAAGAAAGAAAGCTAATGGATGATATGCTTGATACAATGTATGCAGCACCCGGAATAGGCTTGGCGGCTATTCAAATTGGTATTCCTAAAAGAATTATTGTTATGGATATTAGTAGAGATGAAAATAAAAAAGAGCCACTGTATTTTGTAAACCCAGTTATAAAAAATAAAAATGAAAATAAATCTAGATATGAAGAGGGATGCTTATCAGTACCAGATCAATTTGCAGAAATAGAAAGACCAAAAACGTGTGAGGTTGAATATTTAGATTATTATGGAAAAAAACAAATATTAAAAGCAGAGGGTTTATTAGCAACATGTATTCAACACGAAATTGATCATTTAGAGGGTATTTTATTCATAGACTATTTATCAAAACTCAAAAAATCAATGATTATAAAAAAACTTTCTAAATTTAAATCTAAAAGAATTATTGTTTAGTAATGACAAGGAAGATTGTCTTTATGGGTACACCATCTTTTGCTGTACCTATACTTAAAGCACTTCATAAAAAAAAATATTTGATATCTGCAACTTATACGCAGCCACCACAAAAATCACAAAGAGGGCAAAGATACAATAAATCACCAATACATCTTATTTCAGAGGAATTAAATATTGAATGTAGGACCCCTAGAATTTTAAAAGGTAATAATGAAGAATTTAATTTTTTTAAAAAATTAGATGTTGATATAGTTATAGTAGTTGCATATGGACAAATTATTCCTAATGATTTTTTAGATTTATCCAAAAAAGGTTTTATTAATATACATGCATCATTATTACCAAAGTGGAGAGGAGCTGCCCCTATTCAAAGGTCAATTATAAATTTAGAAAAAGAAACAGGTATTAGTATTATGAAAATTGGAGAAAAACTTGATACAGGACCTGTTTGTAATTCATATAAAATAGATATTAAAGAAAATGACAATGCAGAAACAATATCAACAAAACTTTCAATTTTAGCCTCAGAAAAAATATCAGAAAATATTGATGGTATACTTGATGATACTGTAAGATTTAAAGAGCAAGATCATAACAATGCAACCTATGCATCTAAAATTAAAAAATCTGAGGGTGAAATAAAATGGAGTGATAATGCAGAAAATATAATTGGTAAAATAAACGGATTATACCCAAGCCCTGGGGCTTTTTTTATTTTTAAAGAAGAAAGATATAAAATTTTAAAAGCAGAATTAGGCACTAAAAGTGGTGAGATAGGTGAAGTAATGACTAGTGACTTAGAAATTAGCTGTGGAGATCAAAAATCTATAAAAGTTATTGAAATTCAAAGACAAGGAAAAAAGCCTCAAAATATTAATGAATTTGTTCTTGGTTCTCAAATAATAAAAGGCTCAAGATTAACAAATGTTTAGATATCAAATTTTGATAGAGTATATAGGAACAAGTTTTGTTGGTTGGCAAATACAATCTAAAGGAAAATCAATTCAAAAAGAAATACAAATCAAATTATCAAAACTTTTAAAAGAAAAAGTGGTTTTGATAGGATCTGGAAGAACAGACGCAGGCGTTCATGCGATAGAGCAGTCAGCTCATTTTGACTGCAAAAAAGAAATTCAAAATTTAGATAAGTTATTAAAATCAATTAATCATTTTATAAATGATAAAGGTATTTCTATTTTAAAAATTAAAAAAAGAAGTCTAAAATTTCATGCAAGACATTCAGCCAAACAAAGAATTTATAAATATATAATTTTTAATAGATTAAGTAAGCCTTCTCTTGAAAAAGAAAGAGGTTGGCA
>ERZ651776.1636-NODE-1636-length-26258-cov-5.481914_pt1 | contig 26258 bp, 22 predicted proteins | sample MGYA00514761_ERZ651776 | MGnify/ENA metagenome assembly ERZ651776 | reverse complement strand
CTTTACAGTAGAGCCCGGTATTTATATCCCAGCCGAGGGCATTGGCATCCGACTAGAAGATGATGTGGTGATCAATCAAAGTGGAGCTCCTTTTAACCTGATGCGCGATATCCCAATTACCGTTGAGGAGATTGAGGATTTGATGAATAAATAAGGTTACGTCTCAATAGTTATGAAGAAATTCTTAGTTCTACTATTAATTTTTATTCTTGCTGGATGTGGATTTAAGTACGAAAGAAATCATTCGGAATATTCTCAAGAGGAAATTGAGCAAAGAGCAAAAGTGTATTTTAATTATGAATTTGATTTTCAAAACATAGAAAATGAATATTATGTAGATAATAAAAAATTATCTATTGACAGTCTTAAAACCACATTACAATATTTCAAAAAAAAAGATTACAAAAAAATTGACTTTGAAAAAAAAGATTGCGAAGAAACCGAAACAAGAAAGAATTGCGGAATAACTCTAAAAATTCATACAAAACGGACTAAACAATCAGAAGAAGAAAAAAGAAAAATCCTTGAGCGAACAATAAATAATCTGAATGAATCGGTAAGTAAAATTCTTATTCGTCCAGATATATGTAATGAATGCAGGTTGGTTTTTATCAATTTCAAACCGTATCAAAATAGAGAAGCAAAAAAGGTATTGAATCAAATTCAAATAGAAAATATTGAATATATTGCTGAATATGATAAGCCGCTAAATCCATATTTTTTTGGCTCCATGGGAAAAGCGGGTTGGATACAAATTTGGACTAAATAACTGCTACAACTCTACACGCTTTCATGAAAGCGTACTTAACCAATAAAAAAAGTAAAAAACAACCGTAAGATTTCCTGAGATAAGGAACTATTACGGTTGTTTTTTTTATACTATAAATTTCTTTTAATCACACCCTAAATCTATTCTAGCGATAGGGTCATTTGCTGGAAAGCAAAAACCACTGTTAGACACTTCTGGCACATATCTGGTTAAGTCCCGATCTCTAAGCGCTTCCGATAAGAAAGCGGTAAGGTCGTCTATTTGAGTATCTGTTAATCCAAGTCCTCCAAATTCGTCTGCGAGTTGTCCAGATGGTACGGTTGTGTTTTGAGGTGTACCCTCATTTTTATAAGCAACCACCTCTCTTATGGATGTAAATGTGCTTCCGTGACCAAAGAATCCGCCATCTATCAAATTGTATAATGTTGGGGTTTTAAACTTATAGTCGTCTGCTGCGTTTCCTGTAAAATTACCTCTTCCTCTTGCAACTGCAGCGATGTCTACATTAGGCTTAATTACCGCATCAGGATCTCCATTAAAATCTCCAAAACCAAAGGCATGAAAAGCTTTGTCTTTTAACGCAGGCCCTGTATGGCATTGCACACATTTTCCTTGATCAAAAAAGACAACGGCGCCTCGTTTTTGTTTGTTAGTTAAAGCGCTTAGATCGCCTTTTAAATATTCTTGCCAAGGAGCTTTGTTAGACAGTAATGTTCTATTAAAAGCTGCAATTGCCAGTCCTGCTGTTCTTCTAGAATAGCGATCGGGCGCTGGGATATCTCCAAATGCCGCATCAAATAAATCTCTGTATCCATACGTATCTACAAAAGCTTCATCCACCAGTAATCTGTGCTCGTCTTGTCCTTGCATTGCTTGGACTTCAATCCCTTGAAATCCTTCAAAGTTTTCAGGAATAAGATCCCATCCGGCTTCGGTACCTTCATTGGTGCCTGTTCCTCCAAAACGACCATCCCATAAGGCAACATCTTGATAGGCTAAGTTTAATAAGGTAGGCACTCGTACAGGTTGTACATCTAGTGAATCTAAAGGCATCAAGGGATCTACAGAACGACCTTCCCCTTTAAGTCCAAAACCAATACCCCCTTCACCTATGCCTTGTCTTCTCCCTGAATTAAAGGCAGCTGCCACGGGATGACAGGTAGCACATGCGTATTGAAACTCACGTCCTTCTATCTTAGGAGCTCCTCCCATAGCCGTGTCGTGTAATAATAATTGCCCTAGAGCAACTTTTGCAGAAGTAATCGGATTTAAAGGATCTTGAGGAATCAATCCATAATCATCACTGTCTGGTAATATAAAAAATGAATTTCCCGCTCCTTCCGAAGCATCTAATAGTAAGTCACTTAACGTATCATCTATTAGTGACTGATTAATCTCTTGATAATCATCATCATTTTGACATGACACCAATAGTGTCAGTATTGCGATGCAAAAAATAATGCTTTTCATAATTTTTTATTTCGTGAATGTCCCCCTTTTGTGCACTAGTATGCTAGATAAAAACACACATTTGCACCTCAAACTTAAACTTTATTTTTGGAAAATTGACATTATTTAATATGCTTTTCATTAGAAAGTGTCTGTTTTGTGCATTGATTATTCGTTTGTAAAGGAATATTGACAATATCTTAAACACTTTAAGTCATAAAACATCTATTCCATCTCAAAATCGTTCATTTTATATCTCAAGTTGGTAGTTTGGGGTCGTTTTGTTTAACGATCATTGAAAGACAAGGAGTGTAAACAAGGGTATAAATATTTAATTATGGAGCGTGTTATTGCCTTGGTACGCTTTCGCGAAAGCGTAAAAAGGGAGATTACCTGAACTCGTAAATCTCCCATCAATAACTAATTAATCTAACTTCCTTTTCATTTATTTTATACAGTAACAGCATCAAAAAGATAAGTGTGTAACCGTTGTAGAGTTTCAATTTTATGATCCGAATGAATCAGTAGAGAAATATTATTATGACTTCCTCCATACGATATCATACGAATTGCTACATCTTGAAGGATTTGAAATAGCTTATGGGTTTGATGATGATAAATAATGGAATGACCTACTAGGCAAACAATAGCTTGCTGTTGATCTACTTCTACAAAAGAAAATCGCTCTAACTCTTCTACAATAGGGTCTAAATGTGTTGCATCATCTATGGTTAATGACACGGCAATTTCTGAGGTCGTAATCATATCTATAGACGTCTCATAGCGTTCAAAGATTTCAAAAATCTTTTTGAGAAATCCATGAGCAAGTAACATTCTACCTGATTTTATTTTTATCGCGGTAATGCCATCTTTTGCCGCAATGGCTTTAATGCCTTCGCCGTGAACGTTATTGGTAATTAACGTCCCATGAGCATTAGGCTTCATCGTATTTTTTAAGCGTACAGGAATATCTAGTTCGCGTACGGGTGTTACGGTTTGCGGATGTAAAATTTTAGCCCCAAAGTAGGCTAACTCGGCGGCTTCATCAAAAGATAAATTTGAGATGGGTGTTGTTTTCTCAACAAAACGAGGATCATTATTATGAAATCCATCGATGTCTGTCCAGATTTGGACTTCTTCTGCGTGAATTGCCGCGCCTATTATAGTCGCCGTATAATCACTTCCTCCTCGTTGCAAGTTAGAGACTTTCCCATCTACATCTAGGCATATAAAACCTTGTGTGATGTAGATATCGGCGGCTGGTAACTCATCCATACGACGATGGATATTTTGACGAATATAAAAAGTATCTGGTTCATGGTTTCTATCTATTCTCATAAAGTCCAATGCAGGTAATAACTGCACATTGATCCCTTCCTGACGTAAATAGGCACTAAATATATAGGTAGAAAGCAATTCTCCATAAGAGACAATCGTATTGTATGTAGATGGATGATATACTTGATCTATTGTTGATTTTAACGTAAAGAATATATCCTTCACATACGCTTGAACATCTTGTAGTATAACAGCATCAGAAAACAAGGATTGAATCGTAGTAGTGTACGAAACCTCTAGCGTATCTATACGTGTCACAGCACTACTTTTATTTCCCTCTTTTATGTCGTTAGAAATAGCCACTAAAGCATTGGTAGTTCCTGACATCGCAGACAGTACCACTATTTTTTTCTGCTGATCATTGACAATCTCCTTCACTTGAATCATATTTTCTACAGATCCTACAGAAGTTCCTCCAAATTTAAGTACACGCATTGTGAAAAATTTTATAAGTCAAATGTATTCTTATGAAAGATGGTAACCTCATAAATGAAAAAATTATTCTAATTTTACACAATATGTTATATAATTAACAAAATGAAAACAATAGCCTCTTGTGTCGCAGAAATCATTACTACACAACCCTTTATTGAAGAAGGATTATCTAGGAATATTATTAACTATTCTGCTCTGGCAGAACACTTACAGCCAATTATAGAGAAACGCTTACATAAGTCGGTAAAAGCGGGTGCTATTATGATGGCTTTGCGGCGTTATCATCCGCCGCTACATGCGAGTACAACAACCAAAATGCAACGTATTCTTAAAAACTTAGGAGATATTACCGTACGTTCTAATCTTACAGATTTTACGTTTCAAAACTCGCCAACCTTAATACGAAGTCACGCGAAAATTCTAGAACAAATCACAACGGATAGGCGTATTTTTTACGCTTTTACAAGAGGAATTTTAGAAAGTAATATTATTATCTCTTCTTCTGAAAAAGACAAAATCAGCGCTAGTTTTACGCAAGAAACACAATTAAGTATTCAAGAGAATCTATCGGCGATTAGTATTAATTTACCGCAAGATAATGCGACAGTACCTGGCTTATATTACCAATTATTTAAGCGCCTTGCCTGGGAAGGAATTGCGTTACATGAGGTGGTTTCTACCACCAATGAATTTACTATCCTCGTTAAAGATGCGATGGTAGACCGCGCTTTTTCTGTGATTAAAGGAATTAAGAGTGAAGAGCCTTCTTAACCAGCTACAGCTCGTTTTTTCTATAATGAATCAAATTAACAACAACAAACGTAAAAATCGCCGGCAATAACCAACCCAACGTAACGGTACCAAAAGGCAAAAATTCTTGTATGGGTTTTGTCATTTCAGTAAATCCTATAGAAGATAAGAAGTCTGGCAGACTGAATAAAATAGTGACCGCAACGACTGCTTTAAACACAAAAGCTGATGCATATTTCTCAGGAATTGCATTTAGAAATATAAGAACAATAGTAATCGGATAAATAAACATCAAGGCGGGTAATGCTACGACTATAATGGAGTGTACATTCAATTGTCCCATCACTACGCCTAACACACAACTTATCACCGCTGTTATCACGTACGCCAAACGAGAACCTTTAAATAATCCCTTAAAAAAGTCGGCAGTTCCGGTAACGATTCCCACAGCCGTAGTAAAACAAGCAAGGGCGACAAGGACACCTAAAGCAGTTCTTCCCATACCACCCAATGTATTATAACTTAGCTGACTCAATAATGCGGTTCTATTACTTATCTCCAGCGTGCCGCTATTGAATGCCCCAAGCGCAATGAGTCCAACATACATCACCACAAATCCCAATCCAGCTAATAGTCCAGCTTTGGCAATCACACGGGTACTTTCTTCTTTAGAAATACCTTTTAAGCTTAATGAAACTACCAGTACACCTCCTACTAACACACCGCCTATGGCATCAAACGTCTGATAGCCTTCCAGAATCCCACTCGTTAAATTACTTGCATAATCAGAGACTCCTAACGGCTCATAATCTCCAAAAAGACCGATACCTATAATAGAACCCAAAATAATTAAAATACCAGGCGTCAAAAACTTCCCTATAATATCCATGACTTTAGAGCGGTTGAGCACAAATACTAATACAAGTATAAAATAGAGCGTACTCAATTCCCAAGAAGTCAATTTAAAATAGGGCTGTATAGCTAGCTCATACGTCACCGAAGCTGTTCGCGGACTCGGAAACGATACCGAAATCACATAGACCACAAGGCTGTAGATAAATGCAAAAGCAGGCGATACTTTTTTACCAAAATCCATCATGGTCCCCTGCAACTTTGCATGTCCATAAATAGCCAAAATAGGAATCACCACTGCCGAAATCACAAATCCAACCGCCACCACCAACCATCCGTCGCCGGCTTTATACCCTAAAAAGGCAGGGAATATAAGATTGCCTGCTCCAAAAAACAGCGAAAACAACGCAAAAGCAGTGATAAAAGTTTGTTTGGAGAATCTCATGGGTTCGTTGATATTTGCGCATCAAGATAAGTCAAAATGAAGATTACACATAAAGGGAGTACTATTTTTTATACAGATCAAGGAGAGGGAGCTCCTATCGTATTATTGCATGGGTTTTTGGAGAATAGCACGATGTGGGACAGCTTGCTTCCTTTTCTCATTAAAAAATACAGAGTCATTTGTATTGATTTATTGGGACACGGCAATTCAGATTGCTTGGGATACATTCATACGATGCAGGACTTTTCTGATGCCGTATATACGGTTATGGATGCATTGCAACTCACCGATAGTAGTATCATCGGACATTCTATGGGGGGATATGTTGGGATCGCTTTCGCGAAAGCGTACCCAGAAAAAATAAAAGCTCTATGTCTCCTTAATTCTACCCCAGAAGCAGATCCTGAAGAACGGAAGCAATTACGCATACGAGCCAACCAAATGGCAAAAAAGCAGTTTGAACAACTTATCCGTATGTCTTTTGTAAATCTTTTTGATCCTACTTCTAAAGAACTACACGAGCATGCGATCACAGAAGCTTTGGAACATGCCTTACAAACTCCTGTACAAGGATATATTGCTTCCAACGAAGGAATGCGGTTAAGAGAAGACAAAACGAAGTTTTGGAAAAATGCCTCTTTTAAAAAGGGAATGATTTTAGGAGAAACGGATTGGATTATTGATGCTCAACAACAAAAAGAAAAATTTTCTTCTTACATAGACTATTTCTCCATCATTAAAGGCGGACACATGAGTCATATTTCAAATAGAGACAGGATGATTCAAGAGGTTTTAAACTTCATAGCTTAAACTTCTTAGGCTATAAACATTACATATTAGGGTTTTTAAAAAGTAAATTATTTTTAAAAGAGGATATAACACGAGATAACGCCTTAAAAAGTTGGCAAAATATTCGCATTTGTTAAAGTTTTAAGTATTTGGTCGATATTTTTGTGTTGTTTGTAGATTTTATTTACATTAGTACTCAAGTTAAAACCCCAATCCCCATGAATACAACTAAAACTAAAACCGAAGCTACCTACAGCCCTTTTTCAAACCTACAATGCAAAGTATTTGGTCATAAATACCGTATCACAAGAAGATATGAGTCAAATATTAAAGAATTTGAATGTGCAAATTGTAAAAAACAATTTACATTAGACGGATACGGTCATTATACACCACTTACCCCAAAATTGCGTCGCATTAATGAAGTGTATGAGAATTTTTATACAAGAAGATTAGCTACGCGCTAATCTTTTATTCAGATTGTAACGCATTCCAACCTCTTGCAACCAAAGGAATTTTAGTGCTAGCTCTTGTGATAAGATGAGCCCCTTCACTTTTCTCTGTCACGTGACCTATGACTGTAAAATTTGGATTTGCTTTAATTTTAGGATAGTCATCTTGAGCTATTGTAAATAATAGTTCATAATCCTCTCCGCCACTTAAAGCAATAGTCGTACTGTCAAGATCAAACTCTTCACAGGTACTTATGACTTGAGGATCTAGTGGGATTTTTTCTTCATAAAGATTACATCCTACACCAGAGTGCTTGCAAATATGTAAAATTTCAGAAGACAACCCATCACTAATATCTATCATAGCAGTAGGTACTACCTCTAGAGAGGCTAGTAATAAAACAATATCTTTTCTCGCTTCTGGCTTTAATTGGCGCTCAACAATATAGGCGTATTGCTCTAAGTCTGGTTGATTATTAGGGTTTACCTTAAACACTGCCTTTTCTCTTTCTAAGATTTGTAATCCCATATAAGCAGCACCTATATCTCCTGTAACCACAAGAAGGTCGTCAGGCTTGGCAGTATCTCGTCCAACTATTTTATCTTCGGTAGCATCTCCTATTGCTGTGATACTAATCACAAGTCCTGTGGTAGAAGACGTCGTGTCTCCACCTACCAAGTCTACTTTGTAATGAATACAGGCTGTTTGAATTCCTGCATACAAATCTTCTAACGCTTCTAAAGGAAACCGATTAGAAACCGCTATAGAAACCGTAATCTGACTCGCCATCGCATTCATTGCATATACATCTGACAGATTCACCATCACAGCTTTATACCCTAAATGTTTTAAAGGCATATAACTCAAGTCAAAGTGAACGCCTTCTACAAGAAGGTCTGTAGTCACCACGATTTGGGTATCTGGAAATGATAATACAGCAGCATCATCGCCTATTCCTTTTATCGTCGTTTTTTGACTGATTTTAAAATGTTCCGTAAGATGATCTATGAGTCCAAACTCTCCTAATTCTTCTAAAGAAGTTCGCGATTGATCTTTGTTTTCTAGCATAACCGCAAAGGTAACAAACAACCTTCTAAGGGTATAATTTTATATCCCATTTCAAAGTATTTATTCTTTATCACTAGGAATTTAAAGCGTTCATTTGTTATATTAAAGAATATTGACAAGTAATACTTGATCGGATATTTCAATTATACTACGTAAATTTTATAAGTTTACAGTAGTCCTAAACTAAAAACTATCCTATGAAATCTTATATAACTAAAATATGTGTTCTTTTTGGACTGCTGCAGTTTTCTACTATGATGATTGCACAAACCCCTTGCACAGGGAATATGGCGGGAGGGTTTCCTTGCGAAGGCTATGATTTACAAGACAGACTTACAACAGCTGAGATGGACTCTTCCTTTGCGAATGACAGTTGGGGATGGACAGATCCAGAAGATGGAACAGAATATGCCCTTATAGGTCTTACTAACGGAACTGCATTTGTTGATATTTCAGACCCTACCAATGTGATATACCTTGGTAAATTACCTACACATACGGGTAATAGCACGTGGAGAGATATAAAAGTATATCAAAATCATGCGTTTGTTGTAAGTGAAGCTTCTGGACACGGAATGCAAGTATTTGATCTAACACAATTGCGAGACGTTACAAATCCACCAGTTACTTTTTCTGAAACAGCGCATTATGATGGATTTGGAAATGCTCATAATATTGTCATTAATGTTGACTCTGGGTATGCGTATGGTGTGGGAACCCAAACCTTTTCTGGAGGTCCTCACTTTATAAATATTCAAGATCCAACCAACCCAATAGGTGAAGGCGGATATGCTGCAAATAGTTATAGTCACGATGCACAAGTAGTCACTTATAATGGTCCTGATGCTGATTATACGGGTAGAGAAATATTGATAGGGAGCAATGAAAATGAAATTGCTATTGTTGATATTACTGATAAGAATAATCCTGTAGAGATTTCAACGTCATCGTATCCAAATATAGGCTACACACATCAAGGTTGGTTTACCGAAGATCAACGTTATTTTCTTTTAGGTGATGAAATAGACGAGATAAATGTTGGATTTAATACCAGAACCATTGTTTTTGATCTTGAAGATTTAGATAATCCGCAGCTTCATTTAGAATATGAAGGCACCAACTCCTCTACAGATCATAATGGATATGTCGTCGGAAACTTATATTATTTAGCCAGTTACAGAGCAGGAATGAGAGTTATAGATATCTCAGACATTGCAAATCAAAACATGACTGAAATCGGTTATTTTGATACGGTCCCTAGTAGCGATAATGTAGGGACAACTGGTTTATGGAATGTGTATCCATTTTTTGAAAGTGGAAACATTGTTTTAAGCGGTAATAATGGGTTTACCCTTGTAAAACAAAACGAAGCCTTGAGCGTTACCTCTTTTGAGGTGTCTAATGAAACCTCTATGTTTCCCAATCCTTCCTCTGGTATCATAGATATAAACGCTAGCGCTTCCATAGGAGCAGTAACCATATACAATACCATGGGACAAGTCGTACATAAAACAGGCAGCAATACTAATCATATACAAGTAGATCTCACACATTTACAAACAGGACTCTATTTTGTAAAAACAAACAACAGCACACAAAAGCTACTCTTAAAATGAAATTAAAGCGCTTTCTTTTTCTGGTTATAATAGGTACTGCTTTCAGTTGTAGTGATGATGATAGTCGCACAGCACCTATTGTGGTGACTCCAGACACAGAAGAAGAGGAAGTGCCCACGTCTGTTGTACAAGATGGTCGTACTGTATGCGAAAACGGATTTGCAGGAATTTTTCCTTGTGATGATTTTGATCTCATGGCACAAATAGACCTTTCACAATTTGGAAACTCCGTAGGAGGAAATGATATCTGGGGATGGACAGATCCTGTCACAGGAACAGAATATGCCTTATTTGGAAGACGTGAAGGGGTTTCATTTATAGATATTTCAACACCCACCTCACCAAGAATTATTGGCTTTTTACCTACCGAAACCACTGCTTCCAAATGGAGAGATATAAAAGTATATCATGAGTATGCCTTTATCGTAAGTGAAGCTTCTGGACATGGGATGCAAGTTTTTGATCTTTCTCAATTACGAGCTATAGACCCAGACCAGAATATCACATTTACAGCTAGTGCTGTATATACAGAATTTGGAGACGCACATAATATTGTTATTAATGAACAAAACGCATTTGCCTATGCTGTTGGCACTAGTACATTTAGTGGAGGTCCTCATATTATAGATATTAGCAATCCGCTTGCCCCTACTTTTGCTGGAGGATTTTCAGGACAAGGATATACGCACGATGCACAAGTAGTGACCTACAATGGTCCTGACACGGACTATACAGGCAAAGAGATTTACATAGGGAGTAATGGGGATAAAGTCGTTATTCTAGATGTGACTGATCCAACAAATGTGATCCCAATCTCAGAAGTAGCTTACTCAAATGTAGGCTACACCCATCAAGGCTGGCTCACAGAAGATCACACCTACTTTATGGCAAATGATGAGCTAGATGAAACCAATGTAGGTTTTAATACACGTACGCTTTTATTTGATTTTACAAATCTGGACAACCCTACATTTTCAGGAACTTTCATTGGAGATACAGGCGCTACAGATCATAATTTATATGTAAAAGGAAACGAGATGTTTTTGTCAAATTACACACGAGGTGTCCGAGTGGCAGACATTTCAGATATTGCTACAGGAAACCTGGTAGATACGGGTTCTTTTGATACCTACCCCACAAACAATAACACTGCTTTTAATGGTGTCTGGAGTGTATATCCTTATTTTAACAGTAACAATATCGTTATTAGCGATATAGACGGCGGGCTGTTTATTATTAGAAGAACAGGAACCTAATCCTAAGAAAAAGAAAAATGAAAAAGTTGCTTTTTACGCTTTCGCGAAAGCGGATATTTACTCTACTACTCCTAATGATGTGTATCATAAGTTGTGGCGAAGATGACGTTTTACCACCACCAGAAAGTACTGATCCTGAAACAGAAGACCCTATCACAGATCCCGAATCTGACCCTGTAACCATCACGGTAGACTTTACAAATGTGTATGGCGGAAGCGAAGACGACACCTTTCACGATGTGACTGCCACCAACGATGGTGGTTTTATTGCATTAGGATATTCTCAAAGTATAGACGGTGATATTACAGACAATACTACTCAGGTAAATAGGTACTGGCTTGTAAAAACAGATAGTGAGGGGATTATACAATGGTCAAAAACCTACGGAGGAACCGATGATGATCGCGGCGAAGAAGTGATCCAGACATCAGATGGAGGGTATGCAATGATAGGCTATAGCAGAAGTAATGATGGAGATGTAAGCACGAATGAAGGATTTCAAGATCATTGGATCGTAAAATTAGATGCACAAGGAGAAATTGAATGGCAAAAAAGCTATGGATTTGCTGGTTCTGACCAAGCCTTTTCTATCATACAAACTTCTGATGGCGGCTATTTTACTTCAGGATTTCTAGATGTGACTGCTTCTAATGGAGAAGGAAATGACCTATTAGAAACCGAAGAAGAAGACAGCTCCAGAGCCACCTTACACGGTGTAGGTGAGTTTTGGGGACATAAACTAGACGCCAATGGTAACAAAGAATGGCGACGTTATTTTGGAGGCACAAACAATGATAGAGCGTATGCTACTTTACAAGCAGATGACGGAGGTATTCTTATGATTGGTGCAAGTGAAAGCAACGATTTTGATATTTCAAACGCTAAAGGAAGTTATGATTTTTGGGTGGTACGTATAGACGCTTCTGGTAATCTTTTATGGGAGCGCTCTTATGGAGGTTCAGAAATTGATATTGCGTATGCAGCTACAAAAACACCCGATGGCAATTATGTGATTGCTGGAGATACGCGAAGTAACGATGGAGATGTGACAGAATTTAATGGCAATGCCGATGTATGGGTGATCAAAATAAATGATCAGGGAACTTTACTTTGGGAAAAAACCTTAGGAGGCACCAACTTTGACACGGCAAGAGCCATCACTGCAACAGTAGATGGACTCGCTATTACAGGATCATCACGAAGTAATGATATAGATGTAACGGCAAATGCTGGTCAGAATGACATTTGGATTGCGCTGTTAAACACTGACGGTAATTTACAAGACCAACGATCTATAGGTGGAGATGGAATTGATTTTGGATTGGGGATTGCCTCAAATGATCAAGGCGCTATTATAGTCGCTGGAGAAACACAAAGCAATACAGGAGAACTTACAAGCAGCAACGGTTCGCTGGATGCTGTACTCATAAAAATAAATTAGAATTGCTATGAAAAAGTATTTTACACTCTTAGTAGGTATAGCTAGTCTACTTACTGCATGTAATAATGACGAATCAAATACAGCTACTCCAGATCCTGGAAGTCTTAGTCTGACATTTGAGAATATTGTAAACGGAGCTTCTTTATCGATGTCACCTACAACCTATATTAATAACACTAACGAGACCTACGCGGTAAGCGAATTAAAATATATTATCTCAAACATTAGATTAATCAAACCCGATAATTCAACCTATACCTATCCTGTAGAAGATAGCTACTTCTTAATCAATGAAGATGGTAACAAAACAGTAAATCTATCTAATATTCCTGTTGACACGTATGCTGGAATTACATTTGGTTTTGGTGTCGACCCTACCCAATACCCTATAGAATCTGGCACACTTAATTTTATCCCATTTGCCGAAGAAGCAGGTATGCTGTGGACATGGTCTGCGGGTTATAAATTCTTAAAATTTGAAGGGGTATACTCAAGCGCTACCGCTCCTGACGATGAAACAACATTTGTATATCACGTAGGAAGTCACGGTGCTAACCTTGACAACTATAAGGAAATCACGCTTTCATTTGGAGAGTTCCAAATAGCTAGCGAAAATACAATCTCACAGACCATACAGTTTGATGTTGCAAAAATATTCGATAGTATTTATACGCTCTCTTTAGAAGAAAAAAATGATGTTCAAGTAGACCCGATAAACGCTCCAAAAATCGCAGAAAACGTAAGCACTGCTTTTAGTATCTTAGAATAATGAAAATCACAAAATACCTCATACTCATTCTTTTTATCTGGAGTTGTAGTTCAGAGTCTGGTAATGGCGAATCCGTGATCACCACAGATGATGGACCTTTGACGGTTACAAACCCATTATTGGATTTTACAGTACCTGCTAATTTTCCAGATGCGACTTATAGCATCCTACAAAATCCACCTACCGAAAAAGGATTTGAACTCGGAAAAAAATTATTTTATGATGGTCAGTTAGCATCAGATGGCGTGGTTTCTTGTGGATTTTGCCATATTCAATCTTTTGCATTCACACATCACACACATATCACGAGTCATGGCGTAGATGGGCAGATAGGAACACGTAACGCACAGCCCTTACATAATCTCGCTTTTATGAATGAGTTTACGTGGGATGGTGCAGCTACATTCTTGGATACTCAACCTATCATTCCAATCACCTCTGAGGTTGAAATGAATGAAACCGTATCAAATGTCATCTTAAAACTCGCCGCCGATGATACATATCCTACGTTATTTGAAGAAGCTTTTGGATCTGAAGGCGTCAGTGCAGATCGTATGTTTAAAGCCTTGTCACAATTTATGGTTATGATGGTGAGTGCCAATTCTAAATTTGACAAACTAGAACGAGGAGAAGCCGTCACATTCACCGATCAAGAAAATGCAGGACGTGCTATATTTGATGCCAAATGTGCTTCCTGTCATGCGGGCGCATTGCAAACAGATCAATCCTATCGCAACAACGGACTCGCTATGGATCCTGTCTTTAATGATATAGGTCGTGAGCGGGTCACTGGGTTACCTGATGACAACCGTAAATTTAAAGTGCCTAGTTTACGTAATATAGAAGTCACCTTCCCCTATATGCATGATGGTCGTTTAGCTACACTAGAAGATGTACTCAACTTTTATACAGATGGTATGGTAGATAGTCCTACACTAGACGAGCAGTTTAGACGTCCCGATGGTACTTTTGGGATTGACATTACGCCAGAAGAAAAAGTGCAATTGATCGCTTTCTTGAAAACACTCACCGATAATGATTTTATAGAAGACAGACGCTTTTCTGAGTTTTAAAATGTTGTATACAACGTAGTTACAATAACGCCTTTATGATCATTTAACCTAGTAGATAGTAGTTGTTTTTCTTCTTTTACTTCAAAATTAAATGGCGGTAATAACACATTTAAACCACTTTGCTTTTTAAGTCTAGTTCCCTGCCCTGAAATAATGTCTTTATTAGGTGTGAAATCTCCTTCAGGCAAATGCTCTGTTAGAATGATATATTTAAAATGAGCGAACTTATCAACTGCACATTGCACCTCAGCATTTGATAAATGTTGTAGGACTTGCCGTACTAAAGCACAATCTCCAGAAGGTAGATCATCTTTTGCAATGTCCAAACAATGAAATTCTAGACGTTCTTCTTTAAACGTTGATTTATTATGCGCTATCAAATCTGCCACAATATCTATCGCTATATACTTCTTAGCATGCTTTACCAATTTTTTTCCTACATTAAAATCTCCACAGCCTAAATCACATACCACAAGAGGACTCTTAAAAGATGTCAAAAAGGAGGTGACCACAGCTATATATGGAACTACGATCTTAGGATGATGGGATCCTTCCCCTGAATAAAAATCAGATTCGTTGCTACCCCAAAGATTCATATCATACACTTGCTCCATAGCCGCTTTGGTGGGCCAAGGCTTTTTTATTTTTTTAGATTCAGCTTCTACCTTACTCATACATATACCTCAATCTCTAATCAAAAAACAACTTCACTATTGCTAGCACCAACACTATTATAAGTACATAATAAGCGATTTGATCTGCCCATTTACTTTTACTCGCAAATTTTGCAGTAAGATAGCCTCCTATGGTTTGTCCTACAGCTAGGATACTCCCTATTTTCCAGTCAACTAAGCCTTGAAAATGAAACATCGCTAATACAAATAGTGTATACGTGCCAATAACTAAACCTTTAAACGCATTACTTTCAATAATGTTTACCTTCATTCCTAACACCATGATAATAAGGAAAAATATACCCATTCCCATCTGGATAAAACCACCATAAAACCCGATAGCAAATAACACTGGAATCCATATAAACATATTGGGTTTATACTCCGAATCTGTTTCTCTCAACCATCGTTTAGGTTTCACTAAAACGGCAATCAACATAAATACCATCATAAAACGGAATACCGCTCTAAACTGTTCATTACTTACATTAAGTGCAAGGACACCCCCAGCGATTGCCCCTATAAAAATAGGCCACAAATACTTTTTTACATGGGTAGGGTTCAGTTTTCCATTGTTGTAAAATACTCCTGCTGCAACACTCGTTTGTGTAAAAACACCTATACGATTGGTGCCATTCGCGAGATTAGGTGGTAGCCCTAAAAGTTCGGTAAGAATCGTAAGTGTTATGGCACTTCCATTCCCCGCTAATGTATTAATTCCTCCAGCGAGCATGGCTCCAACGCTGGCAATTGCATATACTTGTAATTCGGTCATTTATGAGTTTATGAGTTTATGAGAAAAAACAATATATTCTTCTGAATAACAAATCTTTTATAAGTAATTTATACATCCTTTATATAGAGATTTACAAAATAAAGTATTACTCTATTTTTTACGCATCCCTAGTCTTTACTTCGACAAGCTCAGCACAAGTCTTCTTAGAAGAGGACTTTCAAAAATACTAATTAATAAATCGTATCTTATATACACTTTATTCAGCTAACAGCTAACTAAAACCTCACTTCAACCCCACCATATCCATTAAAACCTGGGGCAGGTTCAAAAAAACGTCCTCCAAATGCATTGATTCGTACGTTATCTGTATACTCCTGATTCAATAGATTATTAATGCCTACATAAGGACGTATGACTGCATTTTTATAGGTAAAATCATACCCTCCTCTCACATTGATGTTTTCATAACCTTTTACTTCTGCTTCATTACTATCATTTGCATATTGCAATCCTACGATGGATGCTTGTATTCCTGCATAAAATCCTTTTTCAGAACGATACTGAAGTCCAATATTAGCGAGATGTTTCGGGATGCCTGGTAATTCTTTTCCATCAAAAGCGCCGTTGGGAGTTGTAAAATTTCGGTATTTAAAATCTGAAAAAGTGTAGGCGGCTGAGACTGTCCACGCTTTCGCGAAAGCGTATACCCCTTCCACCTCAACACCATTACGATTGGTTCTTCCTGCGTTTCTAAAAAACGTGCGATCTGGAAAGGCTTCTAGTTCAAAAGGGACTAAATCATCTCGTGTATCTATCCGAAAAAACGCCAACTGATATCTAAAGGTTTTTGCAAACTTCCCTTTAAAACCAATTTCATAACTCGTTGCTTTTTGCGCTTCTAAGGCATCATTAAATCCTTGTTCGTCACTTGGATTTGCGGATAGTTCTGACAAGGCTGGAGTCTCAAAACTTGTCGCAAAGCTGCTATAGATACTATGTGTGCTCGCGCCTTCCCGTCTGGCAGGTAGGAAAGCGTAATTGATCCCAATACTGGGGTTGAATGCGTTTAAGACAATATTATCTGAGTCGTCGCCATTCTCCAAGAAAGCATCGACTGCCGTGAGTTTATTATAATCAAAGCGAATGCCTCCAGTGAGATACCATCGGTCAATTTCCAAATGATCTGTGACATAAACTCCAAGGTTGGTAAAGCGTTCTTTTTGATCAAAGGTTAGATCACCTTGCGTCCCTTCTAGATTTCTGAAACGTTGTCTATCGTCATTTTGATAGCCAAAATCATAGCCTGCTCTTAAAGTATTTTTCCCTTTTGAATAGATGATACTAGCACCTTGTCCGATATAATCTCTTCCTAGATCGACGATTCCCCCAAACTCAAAAGGCAACTTTCCATCAAACTGCCGGTTGTTATAAAACAAATATCCTTCTACAGTCGTGTATTTGTTTCTTTTCCAAGTTGTACTCAACCCTACTTTAAACTGACGGATGCTTTCGCCTGTATCAAAAAGGACATTCTGTGCTCTCGCCTGTCTTCGGTTTTCTTGCACAGCTTCTAATGTCAAACTTCCAGGGTCATCTGCCTGTGGAGAGTCACTATAATTAAGAAGCGCTTTGATGATCAATTTATCACTGACTTTAAAATTTGCTTTAAAGTTGGTGTTTACTTGTTTGAAGCCACTTTGATCTCGATACCCATTAGAAGCAGCATAACTCCCGTGAAAAATATAGGTAGCATTTTCTGCATTGATTCCGCCCGTGGCTTGAAAATTTTGAAACCCATAAGAGCCGATACTTCCTTTCCACTGAGAGAATGGTTGTTCTATCTCATCAATCGTTTGGATGTTAATTACCCCTCCTGAAGCATTTCCATATAAACTAGAGCTAGGACCTTTTAATATTTCGATACGGTCTATGATCCCTAAGTTAAGATTATCCAATTGTCCTTGTCCATCTGGAGTGGTTTCTGGAATACCATCTACAATCAATTTTATACCGCGAATCCCAAAAGCAGATCGTGCGCCAAAACCCCGTATGGAGATCCGTAAATCCTGTGCGAAGTTGTTTGTATTTTGGGCAAAAAGTCCTGAGCTTTGTTGGGTATATTCTTGCAATGACAGTTGTTGTCTTGTCGCATCGTCTGGGGTGGCTTGATACACAGATACCGCTGCAGGCAATTTTTGAAGCGTACTATTAATACGAGAAGATTGTATAAAAACCGTATCTAGTTTTTGTGAAGGAATTGTATCAGTTTGCGCATATCCCCATTGAATTAGAAGGACTAAGAAACTAAAAGATAAAAGGAAACTCTTTTTCAAAGGATATATTTTTCTTGAAAAGTACGCTCTTGTGCAGAGAACTCAAAATTAAAATTGCAAATTAGTGGCATCCCACTAAGACACAAGACCGCTTCGCTGTTAGACATAGGACACAATACTTAATTGGTAATCATTTGAGAAATAGCTCTAACTAAATATGTTTTCTTTAGCTCCGAAACAAATTTCGAGGTATTAGATTGTGCCTCTTACTGAAACGAGTTCAGTAACAGTGAGATTAGTTTAACCAATCGTTTTAAATTTTTTGCTTTCCAACGCGATAAAACAGTATTTCACTAATAAAAACTATCTTTAGTATACTAATTCACTACTGATGATACGATGGTTTAAAAAGCTCAAGAAATGGGCGTACGCTACATTAGAAAAAATCACTCCTGGTAAAACAGCTGTAAAAGGAGCTTCTATCGCCTTACTGATTACTTCCATAACCTTGTTTTTAGTATTTGCTATATCTAACACCTTAAACGGAGGTGATCCATGGTTTTTTTTATTTTTCATAGTACTTAGTATCGCATGTGTACTAACCGTCTATCTATCCTTATGGGGAATTAAAAAATTTAATAGCATACCAAAAAAATACAAACGTGCTGTATTGATTGCGATTCCTTTATTCCTTTTTTCACTTGCTTTTGAAGAAATCTATATGATAGCTGCTGTTGTTATTACATCATTACTAGGTGCCGCCATAGCCATCATTTTAAAAGGGAGATTTAAAAAATTAACCACTCCTAAAAAGGTTGTAACGATTCTAGGCGTTCTTATTGGTTTAGGAGGATTAATAGGTGCGATTGCAGCCTACACCCCTAAAGGTTTTGAAACGAAACCTATCATCAATGCAGCATCCCTCAACAAAGATCAAATAAAAAACATACAGGCTTCTTCTCCCGCCGAAAAAGGCACGTATACCGTAAAAACACTTACCTACGGTAGCGGTAAGGATCTACATCGACCAGAATTTGCAGAAAATGTCACTATCAAAACCGATAGTGTCAATGGGGTTGCCTTCTTAGATAATTGGGAAGGTTTTAGCGGTTGGTATAGAGAACAGTATTGGGGGTTTGATGCAAAATCATTACCTGTAAACGGCTATGCATGGTATCCTGAAGGCGAAGGCCCTTTTCCATTAGCGCTCATCGTACATGGAAATCACTCTATGCAAGATTTTTCAGATGTAGGTTACGGGTATCTGGGAGAATTACTGGCTTCACGCGGAATCATATTTGCATCAGTAGATGAAAATTTCCTGAATTATTCTTGGTCAGATATCCCCGATGGATTGGACGAAGAAAATGACGCTCGCGGATGGATGTTATTAGAACACTTACGTGTATGGCAAACATGGAACAATGATAAAAACAGTCCCTTTTACAAAAAAATAGACACGACAAAATTAGCCCTTTTAGGCCATTCTCGAGGTGGTGAAGCAGTGGCACATGCTGCATTACTTAATAAGATGCCGTATTATTATGATGATGCTACGATTCCATTAGATTATAATTATACCATCCAATCTATTGTGGCTATTGCTCCTGTAGATGGGCAATACGAACCGGGTGATGCAAGTACAACCCTAAAAGACATTAATTATCTTGTATTACATGGAGCTCAAGATGCAGATGTAACTTCTTTTGCTGGATCTAAACAATATGAGCGCATTACTTTTTCTGATAGTACCGATTATTTTAAGTCGGGAATTTATATTCAAGGCGCCAACCATGGGCAATTTAATACCAGTTGGGGAGATAATGATACGGGTGGATTTATGCCAACAAAGTTTTTAAATAATACACCCTTACTTTCTAAAGAAGATCAAGAAAAAATTGCGCAAGTATATATAAGTGCATTTCTAGAAACCACGCTAAAAGATAACAAGGTATATCAACCTTTATTTACAGATGCTCGAAAGGGAAAAGATTGGTTGCCAGAAACCATCTATTTGAATCAATATGAAGATGCTAGTTTTAAAGTGTTAGCAAATTTTGATGAAGATTTTGATGTGAGTACCACAACCACAAAAAAGGGAGCTATTTCTTCAGAATACCTCTCGGTATGGCGGGAACAAGAAATCAAACTTAAATGGGGAGAAAAAGGCAGTCGCGCTGCGTATTTAGGGTGGTATTATGATGATCTAGAAGAAGGTGATATCATTCCAGATTCAATACCAAGAAGCAGCTATACGATTAAAATAGCAACTCCATTAAAAGCTATAGATAGTACTAGTTTGTTTACCTTCTCTATGGCTGAATCAACAGAAGATGCTAATCCAAAGTCAAGAGGAAAATGGATAGACGAGGATCCCGAAGAAGATGAAAAAGATGAAGCACTAGAGAATGAACAATCTGATAACGAAGAAGAAAATGAAGTAGATGAAATCGACGAAAGTGAGGAAGAGGAAGAAGAAGAGGATAAAGACAAACCTAAAGAGCCTATTGACTTTTCCATACAAATGACAGATGCTTCTGGGGAAGTCGTCTATTTTCCGCTAAGTCAATTTTCAGCGTTGCAACGCGAACTCAACGTGCGGATTTGGAAGTCTCAGTTTATCACAAACGAAGATGAATCTGAAAATATATTTCAGACGTTTTCGTATCCACTTATCGATCTCATAGAAGATAATCCTTCCTTTGATCTGTCTACGCTTCAGAGAATAGATTTTATTTTTGATAAGACACTTGAGGGAGTGATTGTAATAGACAACATTGGTTTTAGAAAAGAATAAGTACACTTCTACTGCTCATAAGTATGCTCCTGCCTGCTAGCAGGCAGGTTCGCGAAAGCACACGCAGTCCCTAATGTCTTTATATCCTGAATTTTACATAAATTATATAGCACAATAACAGAGCGAATCAATGACTAAAACTGCTTTATATACTAATGAATACTCGTCTTTATAAGGGTTATTGTGTGAATGTATAAAGAGTTTTTAATCCTAGCCACTTTTTTCTTCCCTTAGGCATAAGAAATAGCTATGCTGATATATGTTAGAATAATGTTAGGTTCTATGGAAAAAAGCTACTTATCGCGTATATTTGCATATTATTTAGAATCATTATGATTAAAGTAACAACAGAAGCAAAAACAAGAATCGCGGGTCTTATGCAAGACGACGGGTATGATATCGCTACAGACTATGTAAGAGTAGGTGTAAAAAGCGGTGGATGCTCTGGTTTATCGTATGATTTACATTTTGATAAATCTCAGGCAGAAGATGATAAAGTTTTTGAAGACAATGATGTACGCTTAATAGTAGATAAGCGTAGCTTTTTATATCTCATTGGTACCACACTAGAATATAGTGGCGGTCTTAATGGAAAAGGATTTGTCTTTAACAACCCGAATGCACAGCGTACTTGTGGATGCGGAGAAAGTTTTTCACTATAATACAACCTAACGGGCTGACGGGAGGATAAGAAAGTTTAGAAATAAACGCACCACCTTTTTGTTCTCCTAAGCCCTGTTATGTATAGAATAACTCATAGAAGTAACTGATTTTAAAAATCGGTGATAGCACAAAAAAAATGGCATATACTGAAGACGATTTAAGAGAAGAATTAAAAACCAAAGAATACGAATATGGTTTTTTTACAGATATAGCATCTGAAACATTTCCTATAGGACTAAATGAAGATATCGTTCGCGCAATTTCTAAGAAAAAAGAAGAGCCAGAATGGATGACAGAATGGAGACTAGAGGCTTTTAAAGTTTGGAAGGAAATGAAAGAACCAGAATGGGCAAATGTGCGTTATGAAAAACCAGATTTTCAAGCCATTGCTTATTATTCTGCTCCTGTAGCTATAGATCCTAACAAAACACTGGACGATGTAGATCCAGATTTACTGGCGATGTACAAGAAGTTAGGCATCTCTGTAGATGAGCAGAAAAAGATGAATAATGTCGCTATGGATATTGTTGTCGATTCTGTTTCTGTAGCCACCACATTTAAAAAGACGCTTGCCGAAAAAGGAATTATTTTTATGAGTATCTCTGAAGCTATTAAAGAGCATCCAGAACTTGTAAAAAAATATATCGGTACTATCGTTCCAACAAAAGACAACTTTTATGCGGCTTTAAATAGTGCTGTGTTTAGTGATGGTTCTTTTTGTTATATCCCAAAAGGGGTACGTTGCCCTATGGAATTATCTACCTATTTTAGAATCAACCAAGGAGGAACCGGTCAGTTTGAAAGAACACTTCTTATTGCAGATGAAGGAAGTTATGTAAGTTACTTAGAAGGGTGTACTGCGCCTAGCCGTGATGAGAACCAATTACACGCTGCTGTTGTAGAGCTTATCGCCTTGGACGACGCAGAGATCAAATACTCCACAGTACAAAATTGGTATCCAGGAAATAAAGAAGGAAAAGGAGGAGTTTATAATTTTGTAACCAAGCGTGGTCTTTGTGAGAAAAATGCAAAAATCTCTTGGACTCAAGTAGAAACAGGAAGTGCTGTGACTTGGAAATACCCTAGCTGTATTCTTAAGGGAGACAATTCTGTAGGAGAATTTTATTCTATTGCAGTAACCAATAATTACCAACAAGCAGATACAGGAACAAAAATGATACACTTAGGGAAGAATACTAAGAGTACCATTATTTCAAAAGGAATCTCTGCTGGAAAATCTCAAAACTCCTATCGCGGTCTTGTAAAAATAAGCGCGAATGCAGATAATGCTCGTAACTTCTCACAATGTGATAGTTTATTAATGGGAAATGCTTGTGGTGCACACACCTTCCCATACATTGAAGCAAAAAATAAATCTGCTCAAGTGGAGCACGAAGCGACCACAAGTAAGATCGGAGAAGATCAAATCTTTTATTGTAACCAACGTGGTATTGATACAGAAAAAGCAATTGCACTTATTGTAAACGGTTTTAGTAAAGAGGTACTTAACAAACTTCCTATGGAGTTTGCGGTAGAAGCTCAAAAATTACTAGAAATCAGTTTAGAAGGAAGTGTAGGATAATCATACCTATATAACTATTTAGCCAAAAAATATGAAAAAAATATTCGCATTCGTTGCTATTGCATTAGCCATCATCTCTTGTAAAGAGTCTTCTGTAGACAACAAAGAAGTTCAGGAAGAAGTAAAGGCTCCTGCAAAACCAGCAGTTGCACTCTATACCTTTGACGGAGGTTCTGTCGGTGCCAACAACTTAAACTTATTTGCACAAGGGGACACCTATAAAGGAGAATCAAAACAATTGGCAGATGCTTTTTATGTGATCAAACATCCAAAAGGTGTTTTATTATGGGATACAGGACTTCCTGAGAATCTTGTAGGACAAGATCCATACACCACGCCTGATGGTGCCTTTACGATTTCACGTAAAGACTCTATTCTCAATCAGCTGGCTACGATTGGAATCACCAAAAAAGATGTAGATTATATTGCATTCTCACATATTCACTTTGACCATACGGGCGCTGCAAATCATTTTGCTGCATCCAAATGGCTCGTACAGAAACCTGAATACGCATTTGCTACAGGAGAAGATATCAAAGGAAATGGGTTTTACGCACCAGACTCTTTTAATGCCTTGACCAATGTAGTAGGACTTAATGGAGATCATGATGTTTTTGGTGATGGTAGTGTGATTATAAAATCAATGCCAGGGCATACGCCAGGGCATCAAGTACTTTTTATAGATTTACCTGAACACGGACCAACATTACTTTCTGGAGATATGTATCACTTCCAAGAAAATCGAGAGGAAAAGATAGTCCCTGTTTTTAATTATGACCTAGAGCAAAGTAAAACCGCGATTGCCGATTTTGAAGCTTTCGCGAAAGCAAAAAAAGCAACCGTATATATTCAACACGAGCCTGCAGACTTTGCCAAAATGCCTGTAGCTCCAAAAGCACTTAACTAACAAACCTTATGAAAAAAATTGTTATACTATTTGTTCTAGCAGTGAGTTTTATAGGCTGTAAAAATGAAACCAAAACTGGAGAAGTTTCTACAGAAACGACTACACAAAACAACGATAGTTCCCTTAAAACTATTGAAGGAGAATTCCTTTTTGTAGATGGTGCAGGTGTCATTATGGGTAAAAATTTTATTTACGGAGTTGCCTTAAATGAAATGACCGAAACATTGATCAAAGAAGTTTCATCAAAACAACGGGATAAGTTTGATATGGTTCCTGTTATCATCAAAGGAGAAATCAATCCTAAACCAGAAGGCAGTGATATTTGGGAAGAGATTGTAACGATTAAAGAAATCATTAAAGTGCTTTCTCCTAAAGGAGAAGCACCTATTAAAATAGAAACAGGAAAATAATCTACCTGAAACAAAAAGAAATAAGCACATTATGTTAACAGTAAAAAACCTACACGCAGGTATCGAAGAAAAAGATATTCTAAAAGGAATCAATCTTGAGATTAAAGCTGGTGAAGTACACGCAATTATGGGTCCTAATGGTTCTGGAAAAAGTACATTAGCATCTGTTATAGCTGGAAAAGAAGAATATGAAGTTACAGATGGTGACATTGCTCTTAACGGAGCATCTATTTTAGAAATGGACCCTGAAGAACGTGCACATAAAGGTGTATTTCTCTCTTTCCAATATCCAGTGGAAATCCCTGGCGTATCGGTAACAAACTTTATCAAAACAGCTATCAATCAAAACCGTAAGGCAAAAGGGCTAGAAGATATGCCTGCAAGTGATATGCTTAAAATGATCCGTGAGAAATCGGAGCTTCTTGAAATAGATCGTAAGTTCTTATCAAGATCCCTTAATGTGGGATTCTCTGGAGGTGAGAAGAAACGTAATGAGATTTTCCAAATGGCAATGCTAGAGCCTAAACTCGCTATTCTTGACGAGACAGATTCTGGACTAGATATCGATGCGTTACGTATTGTAGCCAATGGCGTAAATAAATTGAGAAGCGAAGACAATGCCGTACTCGTTATCACACATTACCAACGTCTTTTAGATTATATCGTTCCTGATGTAGTACACGTACTTATGGATGGTAAAATTGTAAAAACCGGTGGGAAAGAACTAGCACACGAGCTAGAAGAAAAAGGATACGACTGGCTTAAAGAGGAAGTAAACGCATAAGTTATAAGTTAAAAGTTAAAAGTTAAAAGTGTTTTATATGCTTAAACTCACGACTCACAACTCATAACTCATAACTAATAAAGACATGAGTTTAAAAGACAAATTAGTAAGTTCTCACATCGTTTTTCAAGACAGTCTTGATCCAGACTCTCCTATATATGATGTACGAGGAAATGCTATAAAAACATTTGAAGTAGAAGGCTTTCCTACAAAAAAAGAGGAAGCTTGGAAATATACATCACTCAATAGTATTTTAAAAGAAAACTATAACATCTTCTCTACCAAGAAATCTTCTTTAGATTTTAAAGATGTAGAACGTTATTTTATTAATGATATAGATACGTATAATATTGTTTTTGTAGACGGTATTTTTAATGCACATCTATCCTCAACAACACACGACGGTATTGATGTTTGTACGATGAACTCTGCGCTTACAAAACCTAAGTACAAGCAAGTCATTGATGTATATTTTAATAAACGATATACAAGTGACCCCGATAAATTACAATTAGATGGCTATTTACCAGCAAATCCATTATATAAGACAGATGAATATTGGTTACCAAGAAGAACCGCATTTTTCTTTTGGTTATTGGATTTTAATAAAACTATTTACGAACCACCAGTAGTTAAAGCAAGAAGTAAGGAATTCCTAATGGAATGTAATATCCCTTTGGTAGTGTTTCAAAATACGATAGAAAAATGTGATTATGATAAGACTAAAAATACACTAATCACGGCTGCTGAATTTTTAGATATTATCAGACATAGTGAAGAGTTTAAATATCTAGAGAAACAAGAGAAAAAAATATATACTAAGAATAAAGTAATAGATTTTTTCAAAAATACCTTCTTTGATGACTATAAGGTTAAGATGAATACCTATCATAATAATAAAAGAACTAGTATTAATAATTGTATTACT
>ERZ651776.1631-NODE-1631-length-26346-cov-7.726103_pt1 | contig 26346 bp, 28 predicted proteins | sample MGYA00514761_ERZ651776 | MGnify/ENA metagenome assembly ERZ651776 | reverse complement strand
CATTCGCCTTCATGGATGCGCTGGAACTCTTCGATATCTCAAACAACGTCGGTGACTCCAAAAGCTTGGCCACCCACCCGGCCACCACAACACACCGCCGCATTGGCGCCGAGGGCCGCGCGCTCGTCGGCATCGGCGACGGCATGATCCGCCTCAGCATCGGCCTCGAGGATCCACACGACCTTTACGCCGACCTCGACATCGCCCTCTCCCAACTCCCCTAACCAGCCGCCCACAGAACCGAGCTGCGTGGGCCAACCAACACCAGGGTGAGTCAGACCCGAAGTAACCTCGACTGATGGATATCGGAATCAACGGCTCAGGCCTGCTGGCCAACCCTTCGCTTGGCGCACTCACCGCCGACATCACTTCGGCCGAAGACGACAATTTTGCGTCGTACTGGTTGGCCCAAACCGGCGGAGTCGACGCACTCACCGTGTTTGCTGCCCATGGCAACACCGGATCGGCCATGCAACTTGGCACCGCCGTCATCCCCACCTGGACCACTCATCCGCAGGTGCTCGCTGGCCAAGCGCTCACGACCCAGGCAGCCGTCAACGGGCGTTTGGTCCTCGGCCTTGGACTAGCCCATGAACCATCGGTCACCGGCCGGTGGAAGATGACGTGGGAACGACCTGTCCGCCAGATGATGGACTTCCTCGACGTACTTCAGCCGTTGATCACCGAAGGCCGTGTGAACCACGAGGGTTACTTCTGGAGCTACGAGGGTGAGATCCCGCTGCTCGAAGGGCCAACACCCAAGGTGATGATTGCCGCACTTGGTGATCAAATGCTCAAGCTCGCAGGTGCCCGCACCGATGGCACGATCCTGTGGTGCGTCGGTGCAAAAACAATCGCCGACCATATCGCACCCGCCATCAACGATGCCGCCGAGAAGGCAGGCCGACCGCAACCTTCCATCGTCTGTTCGATCCCGGTGTGGGTTACGGACGATCCGGCGCCTGCTCGCGACTTCCTGGCCCAAATCCTTTCGGTCTACGCAGAACTTCCTAGTTATCGCCGCATGCTCGATATCGAAGGCCTCCATGGGCTCGGCGAACTCTCGCTGGTCGGTACCGAAGCCGAAGTGACCGAACGAATTGCCGAAATCGCAGCATCAGGAGCAACCGACTTCACCGCAGTCCCGATGGGTGGCAACCCCGACGAGATCGCGCGAACTCGCGAGATCCTACGCATCGTTCGATAACCCTGCAGACCTTGGCAACACCGAACCTACGAAGTCAGCCGTTGCGTTTTCGTCCAACGGCATCAGCCACCTACTCTCACACCGTGGAGATCAGCGACGAGCGCAGAAATACGTGCGGGCCAGATCGCCCCATCGCGCTCTGCGACGCCATCAGCTCCGCGTGGCATGGCAACCGCCTCGACGCCAGGCGATGCCCAGTGGTGTACCCAGCGCCGTGACATCCACGCACGTGAACATCAGAGAAACGGTGGAGGCCCAGTCGTGAACGCACTTCGACAAGCGGGACTGCGTCGCGTCATCTTCTTCGCGCTCGGCGCGTGTGCGCTGCTCCTGCTCGCAAGTGTCGCCAGCAATACTGAGCAGTTCACGTCCGGGGGAACCGGTGCGCCGCCGGCTCGCAACGTGCTGCCGATCGAAGCCAACCTGGCACAAGACAAGGACGAAACACCGCGGGTAGAGAACCCGATTGAGCTGCCTCAACCACTCGTCATAGCGCTGGCCATCGCGATGGGAATTGGCCTTCTCTACCTGCTGTCGCGGCAACGGTTCTCGTTTCGATTCAGCCGGCCCTCCATCTCGTTCACACGCAGCGCGGCGGTTGAGATCACCGAAGAGGAGCAGGCCGAAGCAATCGCCGATTTCGCTCGGGATCTGATCGACGAACTCAACGAAGGCGACAGCCCCCGTTACGCCATTCAACGGGCATACGCCGCGGTCGAAACGGGCTTCGGTGCAACCGAATTGACCCGCATGCCAGCCGAAACACCGCTGCGATACCTTGACCGCATCTTTGGTCGTCACAAGCAGGTCAAGGAACCACTCGAGCAGTTGACACACCTGTTTCAACGAGCTCGATTCTCCGAGGAACCAATCGACGAAGACATGCGGGCATCAGCAATTGGCGCACTAAGCGAGATACGCGACTACTACACCGCCATTGCCTGGCAACGCATCAGCAAACGCCGATCGAAGGTCGCGACATGACCGGCCTGCTCACGTTATTTGCGGTCATTGCAACCATCTCACTGCTGGTCTCAGCCGCAGCGACCGGCGCACAGGCAACCGGAAGCGACCCCAACAAACGCGGCCCGTGGGGCATCGCCAGCTGGCACGCTCAACGAAGTCGGGCATTGAATCCGCATGAACGACGATGGCAGACAACACTTCTCTCCGGCAAGGACAATCCGGCTCGGTGGACGACTGCAGTCAACGAGATCACTGCACTCGAACGACTCCGGGACCTTGACCCGGCTGGTCCAGTGCCCAAAAAATTTAACAACCAATGGATCGAGGCCAGCATCGCCAACCTCGAAGCATCCATCCACGACTCAACACCCCCAGGAGATACTCCGAAATGACTGCCCACACAACGAGCGACGTCGCCCGTTACGGCACCGCCATGCTCGACGAACTCGAAAAGGCGATCGTCGGCAAACGAGATGTCCTCAAGCTCCTTCTCACCGGCATCTTTGCCAGCGGCCACGTGCTGTTCGAGGACGTACCCGGCCTAGCCAAAACGCTCATTGCCCGATCGATCGCCCAGGTGGCTGACCTGGACTTCTCTCGGGTCCAGTTCACCCCCGACCTGGTTCCTGGCGACATCACCGGCTCGACCCTGTTCGAAGCAGGAAGTGCTTCGGGCACATTCAAACCCGGTCCGGTCTTTGCCAACCTTGTGCTCGGAGACGAGATCAACCGTGCACCGCCGAAGACACAGTCCGCCGTCCTCGAAGCCATGGAAGAACGCCAGGTCACGGTCGATGGTGTCAGCCATCCGCTGCCACGGCCGTTCATCGTCATCGCTACCCAGAATCCCATCGAGTCAGGCGGCACCTATCCCCTGCCCGAAGCACAGCTCGATCGATTTCTCCTCCGGCTCAATGTCGGGTATCCCGATCTCGATGCCGAAACCGAGATCCTTGTCCGCCGAGCCGGGCGCGGTAAAGAAGAGGTCAGCCTGGACCGGGTCATCGACGCCGACACACTTCGCGATCTCCAAATAACCGTCGAAGCAGTGCAGGTCGAACGCAGCGTGGCCCAGTACATGGTCGAACTCGTGACCTCGACCCGAGACTCGGGCCGCACCGATGCTGGAGCCAGCCCCCGGGGCTCGCTCGCCCTGCTACGTGCGTCTCGAGCATGGGCAGCACTCGACGGACGGAACTTCGTTACACCCGACGATGTCCATGCAATCGCGGTGCCTGCACTTGCTCACCGTCTCATTCTCAAACCAGACGAGTGGCTTCGAGGCGTTACCGGCGCAGACATCGTCGACTACTGCATGAACACCGTGGCCATGCCGGCCTCGTTGACTGCCGCTGACCCTCAGGGCTGACCTTGGCACCGCGTTCATTAACCCCAGGTGTAGCAACCAAGGGTTCAGCAGCCGAGGGTCGTTCCGAGCCGTCAACAACGGTCAGGCTCACGGGTGACCGAGACCTGTCCCGGCGACTGCCGTTCTTCGACGTCTGTTGCCTGATCGCCGTTGCCGGTCTGGCCACAGCCATCGGTTTTCGACGACCAGAGATCCTGGCGTTGACCACACCGTTCCTGATCGCAGCAGCGGCCGGGTTGGCGTTGTGGCGTCCGATCGATGGCCAGATCAGTATTCGGGCTGACCGTTCTCGGATCCTCGAAGGCGAAGAAGTCACGATCCTGGTCGACATCACCAGCACCAGTGGCATACCCCGAGTCGAGATCGAACTGGAACCAAGTGCACGTCTAGCCGCTGTTGGTTCGCTCCGCGCTGTCACGACCGTCAGACCAGGGAGCACGGCAACACTGGCATTCACGGTGCGGGGCTCCGAATGGGGCATTGCCCGCATCACCAAGTTGACCGCCCGGTTGAACGACAGGTTCTCCATGTTCGGCGGCCAGGCCGACGTCTTCACCGATACCACCGTCACTATCGGCCTGCCCGAAGACCGCATCTCCGCATCGCTCGAGGCAGAACGATTCCGGCGCATAGTCGGCAGTCACCAGAGCAACGACCGCGGCCAGGGTATGGAGATCGCCGACATCCGCCCGTTTCAGCCCGGCGACTCGACCCGCAACATCAATTGGCGCATCAGCAATCGCCGACAGGAACCATGGGTCACACTTCGACATCCTGATCGGTCGACGACCATGGTCGTCATTGTCGATGCCCACGATGGAGGCGACGACGAACAACGCATCACCCAACGGCGCTCGGTAAGTGCTGCCATGGCATTGAGTCGCGGTCACCTCGCCATGCACGACCGGGTAGGGCTCTTAGTGGTTGGCCACACGGTGCAGTGGTTACCGCCGAAACTAGGCCGCAATCAACTCTTCCAGATTGCTGATCATCTGGTCGCGGTGAGCAACGCACCCGAAGCGAGCAGGCGCATGTATCGGCCGCCCGCGGTGTCGACGATTCCAAACAACGCCATTGTTGTTGCGGTGTCGCCGCTTCGCGATCCGCTGATGGTCGCACTTGTCGCCGAAATCCGGAGTCGCGGCAACCCGGTATCTGTTCTGGTTCCTGAGTCGCTCCAACCCACGCGAACCCGTGCCCGACTTCGCATAACGAGTCGCACCAACGAACAGGCACGACGACTCGCCGCTGTTGAGCAGCAGATCGGCGTGCAGTCATTGCGAGAGCGTGGTGTCGGCATTGTTGGGTGGGCACCCGACGATCCTGTGGTGACCGTCATTGACCAGGTACGTCAACTCCGCACGGCAATGGCACGGGGGCGCTCGTGGTAGCAGCATCGACATGTTGACCTGGCAGATCGACCGCATCCTTCGCTCTGGTCCGCTGTGCGCAGTGGCCACGCTGCTGCTTCCGATTGCCCTGGCGCTACTCGTGAATGCTCAGAGCGACACAGAAAATGTGCTCGGCATAATGTTGGTTGCATCCGGCATCATCTTCATTGGCAGCATCGCTGGTTCGACGTTGACAAGTGGGCTGGGCGCTGTTTTGTTCGGCCTAGGAACCCTTGTTGCCGAAGTCCCTGTCGCACTAATGGCTGCGGTCGGCAGCGGGTTGTACATCACCCTCATCCTCCACGATCTTGCAGGCGCATTCCATAGGGGCCCGCGAATCAACCCGACCGTGTGGCGAGATGCAGCAGTGACCACCTTGGTACTCACTGCGCTTACCGCGGTAGCGTTCGCCGTGACCTACACCATTGGTGGCCTCGCAACCTGGCAGAGCATCGTGGTTCCCTTCGCCATTGCAGCCATTGGTTTCTCAGCCAAGCTGGCGGCCGACGCGCACCGCACGTCGGCCCGCCAACTCACTGCTCGGCGATCTCCACAACCCGACGAGTGAACGCGTGGAGTGAAAGGCTCCGATCTCGCACCATTCGTTGCGCACCAAGCGTCTCACTCCACGGTTGCTATCTCTAGCTGTTCACGGGAAACGACAACTCGAATTGGGCTCCGCCGGACGGCGCATCGGTCAGCACGATGGCGCCTCCGTTGGCAGTAACAATCGAAGCAACAATCGACAGGCCAAGTCCCGTGCCGCCAGCGGCGCGAGCCCTATCGGTATGGACACGGGCGAACCGCTCGAAAACAGTGTCACGATCTTCGGGCGCAATACCTGGCCCATCGTCGGCGACAATAAGGGTCGCCATGGCACCAGTTTCGACCACGGCAAGCGTGACGCTCTGAGCTGCAAATCGTTCGGCATTCTCCAACAGATTTCGGATCGCCCGGGCAGCCTCCGATGGCTCGACGCGAACGCCAACCGGCACCACACCACTCGCATCGATGTGTTTTTGACTCGTGGCCGCCACGCGTTCTGCTTCGTCGAACACGAGGTCAGCCAGGTCGATCGTTTTGAGCGTGCGAGGGGCACCCTCGTCGGCTCGGGCGAGGTACAGCAGGTCATCGACAAGCGTGTGAAGACGATTGAGCTCGACCCCCACCGACGTCGTGACTCGTTCGAACTCGTGGGCATCCGCTGCGATGCTCGACGTGTCAATGATTGCCCGAGCGTTCGCCAGCGGACTCTTGAGCTCGTGTGATGCATCGGCTACGAACTGTCGTTGCTGCAAACTCTGCTGATCGAGTCGGTCGAGCACACCGTTGATCGTGGCGCTGAGTTCGTCGATTTCATCGCCAGAGCCCGGCTCGGTGATTCGTCGGCCATCGCCGGCCCCGACGACATCGTCGAGTTCCGAACGCATCAGTTTTACCGGTCCCAAAGCTCGGCCTGTCACGAACCATGCAACACCCGCGCCAGCAAGCGCCGTAAGTGGCATGACGGCCAGCAATATGTTTCGCACAGCAGCCTGGCTACTTCGGGCGTTCTCTCCCTCGTTGCCCACGATGACCCGCACACCGTTTGTCGCTTCGACCGCTGCCACCCGAAGATTCTCTTGCTCTGCGTTATGGCCCGAGCCGATCACCGTAACCAAGAGGTCGCTCATCCCAAGCGGGACCTCTGTTCGAAGATCGCCAGGAACCATCACCCCGGCCGACGCGAGTCGTTCACCGTCTGGCCCAATCGCAACCACGAAGTCTTCATCGCCCACCGGAGTCATCAGTGTGTCGGGTGACGCACCTCCGTCGATCAGCGCTGCCCGGTCGGCGGCTTGCTCAAAGAGTGTTTGGTCGAACGAACGTTGGATCTGGCGACCTACAAACCAGTTCACGCCGAAACCGGCCACAGCAAGCAAGCCGATCAGAGCGACCGCTGCACCCGCCGTGGTGCGGAAACGAACGGACTTCGTGTTGATGCGCAGCGATTTGTTCGTGATTGGGTTGTTCGTCATCGGACTAATTCTCATGACTCAGCCTCCGTTCTCGGCGAGTCGGTAACCAGCGCCTCGGACCGTTTCAATCGACCGGCGGCCGAAAGGCTCGTCAATCTTCTTGCGAAGCGAACGCACGTAGACCTCGACGATGTTCAGGTCTCCATCGAAGTGCAAATCCCACACTTTCTCCACAATTTCTGTCTTCGCTAATACCTGGCCCACCTGACGCATAAGACACTCAAGCACAGCGAATTCTCGGGCGGTCAGATCGACCTCGGTGTTGCCTCGGTGGACTCGGCGGAGCGCCGAATGCAACACCAAATCGCCAGCGGTGAACGTGACCGGTTCGGTCGACTGCGCCCGTCGAAGCAGTGCTCGTAGTCGGGCGATAAGTACCGGGAACGAAAATGGTTTGGTCAGATAATCGTCGGCGCCCGTGTCAAGCCCCTCGGCTTCGTCAAGGTCACCCTGTTTGGCGGTCAACATCAGGATCGGCGTCCAGATCTGTTCATCCCGCAGCGTGCGACACACGAGGAACCCGTTCATTCCCGGCAACATGAGATCGAGCACGATGGCGTCGTAGGCGATCTCACGTGCCAGATGCAACCCGTCGATGCCATCGTGCGCTACGTCGATGGCAAAACCCTCGGCTTCGAGCCCTCGCCGCAGCGAGTCAGCCATGGAAAGTTCGTCTTCGACGATCAATATGCGCACGATGGCTCCAAACCTAGGCCGCAGCCGGAACGGCGGTGCGACGATTGGGGATCTTCCATGCTCGCCATGCCGTCAGGAATGCAAGTAAACCAATCAGGCCACCACTGATCAGCTGATACCAGCTCGACCCGGAATCGGTGCCGGCAGTGATCCCATGCACGATGCCGAGCGGCAGCAGCACGTAACTACCGAGATGGATCCATTTCCACAGTCGACGGGGAATCCGCCGCATCATCATCGAACTCAGCCACCATGACTTCGGTTGGTGACAGTGGGGGCATTACCGAGCATTACGTCGCCTGATCCTTGGCTCACAACGACATCGCCGACAAGTGATGCGGCGACCAAGGCGAGTCCTGCGAATGTTGCGGTTCGTTGAGTGCGGTCCATGATTGGCTCCCTGTTATTGGGGACACCGCAACCATGCACGAAGCTTCCTGAAGCCCTGCTGAAGGCGACAAAAACGTCAACACCCTCCGGCTCGGGCTGGAGGGTATTGGGAAGAACGATGCAAGGTGTTCGTAGCGTGAGCCACTTACTAGCTCGCCACTATCTAGCTAGCCAAGGCGTGTGCTTCGACGTGTACCCAGTGCGACTGCACCGAATGCAAGGAGCCCCGTACCGAGATAGGCAAGAACGAACACTTCGCTGCCGCTGTGGGCCAGCCCGGCAGTTGGCGATTCAGCCGGAGCAGTTGCTGGTGCGCTCGCAACCAAGCCGATTGGGGCGGAGTACGGGCTCGTCGGGGTGGTTGGCTTGGTGGTGAACGGACCGGGATACGCCTCGGCGTCAGCGCATGCAGGTGCCGCGGTCGCGTTTGCATTCACGACGACATCATCGGTCGGCCCGTCGTTGGGAACGGTCGTGGGTTCAGGAGTTGGCATCTCGACCCGTGTGCGCACGCACGTTGGCTCGCCCTGGGCCGAAGCAACGGGCACGAAGAAGGCGCCGACTACGGCCAGCGCTACTGCGAGGAGCAGGCTCAGTTTCGTAGTCATACGCCTTACCTTGAACCATCACCCAGATTTATCAAGATTTCAGCTCGAATTCTCAGTAGGGACCACGCTCGCAGCTCAATAATCCCCCTCAACTCCTTTGGTTGTCATCAGCCGGGGCATCTGCCTGCGCTCGAACCAGCGACGGTTGTCGATGCCGATCGCGTCGCCAAAGGGACGGTTGCCAACGGCGGCTGACACCAGGCCTCGCAGCTGTGGCAATCTCGTCTCATGACCGAACCGGTGTTATATGAAGAACGCGACGACATCGCCATCATCACGTTGAACCGCCCCCATAAGCGCAATGCACTGAACGAGGCGGTGATCCAGGGTCTGGCCGACGGTATCGATGCAGCAACGAAGTCCGCTGACGTAGCGGCCATTGTGTTGCGTGGTGCCGATGGCACATTGACGGCTGGTTACGACCTTGGCGCCACCATCGAAGAACCCGACTACGTCGGCTGGACGACCCCGTACGGTGCAAAAGGTCCCAAACCGCGCGAAGGCGCATGGGATCCCGTTCGTGACTACCAATTCATGCATAACAATGTGCGTCGTTTCATGAAGATCTGGGAGTGCCCAAAGCCCGTGCTTGGTGAGGTCAGCGGCTGGGCGGTGGGTGGCGCTACTGACCTGGTCCTGTGTTGTGACCAGCTGTACATGGCCAGCGACGCCCACATTGGTTACGCACCCAGCCGAGTCTTTGGCACACCTACGACCATGATGTGGATCTATCGACTCGGACTCGAACATGCCAAGCAGTTCCTGTTGACAGGCCGAGCAATCGATGCTGACACTGCGTTCCGGATCGGCCTTGTTGCGCACGTCGTCGAGCCTGAAGCCCTGGCCGCGACCATCGAAGCTGACGCTCAACGATTCCGTCATATTCCCGCGAATCAGCTTGCACTCAACAAGATGCTGATCAATCAGGCTTTTGAGAACATGGGGCTTCGTACGTCACAAATGATGGGCACGTTTTTCGACGGCGTGACTCGCCATACCGAAGAAGCACTGTTGTGGGCCGAAGACCTCGAGGAACGCGGCGTCCGCGATGTCGTGGCCGACCGAGACCGGCCGTGGCAGGACTACGGCCAACGCCCCAAGGGCTAGCACGTATCAAGTCCGGGTCCAAAGCCTCTACCGCCGCCAGCCAGTGCCTACGATCATTCGATGGTGACGAACAACACAAATCCCAACTCAGCAGATTCCGACGGCGAGAAGATCGTCGTTGGTATCGACGGCTCCACCGGAGCGCACGCTGCGATCGATTGGGCCTTGTCCCATGCCCAAGCGAATGACCAGATCGAGATCATTCACACGTGGACCGACCCGGCTACGCCAGCAGAAATCGGCATGGCATTCGATCCCCAAATATTCGCCGATTCGGCAGCCGCAGTTCTCGACGCGGAAATGGAACTGATCCGAGAACGCAACTCGGACATCCAGATCGAGGGTCGTTGCATTCGCGGCCACCCCGGATCTGCGCTCATTGAGGCCGCGAAGGACGCCGACCTGCTTGTTGTCGGCACTCGGGGACATGGCGGTTTTGTTGGACTGCTCCTTGGTTCAACCAGCACCTACCTCGCTCATCACGCAACGTGCCCTCTGCTCATCGTTCCTAGCGACGACCGACCAGCTGAAGAGAACTAGACGACCCACCAGCCGGCCTCGAGGAACGAGGTCGGCTCGGGCTTGTTTGGCTACGCCGACGCCATCGCTGTGTCGACCCATTGGCCGATCTTGGCCGCTGGTAACGCTCCGACTTGGCGACCGACTTCGATGCCCTGGTGATAGAGCACCATCGTTGGGATGCCTTGTACGCCGAGGCGACCAGAAACGGTCGGCTCCTCGTCGACGTTCACCTTTACGACTCGCAAAAAACCAGCGCGTGTGCGAGCGAGTTCCTCGAGTGCTGGCGCAACGGCGCGACACGGGCCGCACCACGGGGCCCAAAGATCCACCAGCACCGGCATCGACGCAGTTGCAATGGTTTGGTCGAAGTCCGCGGTCGTCGCATTGGACAACCACGGCAGGTCGGTTTGACACTTCCCGCATCGGGGGCGCCCTGACGACACCGTTGGTAGCCGGTTGCGCACGCCGCAATCGGGACAGTTGATTGTCTCGGCCATGATCAGGTGTGATCGGGAAGCGCAGGCGGTGCGGTAAGCCTGGCTAGCGCATTATTGATGAGCTCCCGGGCCTGGGCGGCGATCGGCACCATCGCTTCGTTCTCGGTAATGGTGGCCATGAGGTTGGGGTCGAGTGCTTCGACCAGAACCCGGTCACCGTCTTGTCGCACAACGACGTTGCAGGGCAACAAAACACCTATCTGCGGTTCGAGCTCGAGCGCCCTGCTCGCGAGCGTCGGATTGCAGGCGCCAATGATCACATACGGCGCAATGTCCTTGTCGATCTTGGCCTTAAGCGTCTGTTGCATGTTGATCTCGGTGAGGGTCCCGAAACCTTCCGCAGCAAGAGCGTGTTTGACAGCTTCAACAGCCTCATCGAACGGCTTCGACAGCGCGACAACTTCTTCAAAGATCATCTGGTACTCGTAACAGTTGGGGGGTGACCCAAGCGTAAAGGCCACCCAACGGGCCCTCAAGGGCACAAAGTCGCAGGGTCACAGGGTCACAGGGTCAGCTACCCAAAGATGGGGTTGGGTCCATCCGACTCGCGGTGGACGGCGGCAGCGACACCGTCGATGACCGCCTGCATATTCGAGCGATGTTCGTTGATGCGACGGTGCAGAATACGGGGCTCCTTGTCGGGCATCGACGCGATGGCCTGGCTGATACCAGACGGGCCGGGCCCCAGAGTCAGGGTGTAACGAAGCCGAGTGGCTCCTGCGATCCTGGCCAGTTCGAAGCACCAACGGGCGCCAGGGTTATCGGCATCTGACGTGACCCACCCGAACTCAACGAGGTTTTCGTAGCGATTGATGAAACACGGCACGTCCCACTCACCGATCGCTTCATGTTTGTTCGACCCGATGAACTGTGCGCCAAGAGCGGGACCATCGACACCATCGGCCCATCGGGCACCAACGAACTCAGGGCTGAACTGCGCACCGAAGTTAATGTCGGTGACCAGGTCCCAGACCTGTTGGATCGGCGCCTTAATATCGGCCTCGACGACGCACCCAGGGCCGTCGGCCAGACAGGCCGGATCGCTGGGTCCAGATTCCCAGGTGTGCGCGTACTGATCGATAAAGGTGATGTCGCGCGCCGGGTAACGAGGCGCCTTCTTGAAATCGTCGCCGGTGTACCAAGCCACAGGAATCATTGCGATCTGGGTACTGGTCTCGGGAACACCCAGCACCTCTCGCAACTCATCGCTCTTGCCCAGAATTGCCGTGGTCCAGGCGGTACCCAGACCGCGCGCCCGAAGCGCAACGCAGAAACTCCACACCGACTGCACCACCGAGTCGAACAGGCCGGGCCTGCCACTGCCGTCGTGAACTCCCATGATGGTTGGTATGACGATCGCTGGAACCTCCGCCAGGTGTTCCGCCAGATAGGCCGCCGAATTCATCACTCGTTCTTGAGGATGGCCTGTGCCAGCGATCTTGTTGCGGGCGCCGATCATGAACTCGCCACCTGTGGCCATGTAGAGCTCGGCCAGCTGCGCTTTCACCTTTGGATCACGCACCACGACCCACCGTCGGCTTCCTTGGTTGCCACCCGAAGGAGCCTGCTCAGCGACATCGATGCAGTCATAGATGATCTGATTGTCGACAGCACGTTCGAGATCGAGCCGTAACCGCACAGCTCGGGTAGTGGTGAGTGCGTGATCAACTGACGAGACATCGATGTTCATAACAACCCTTTCGGCCCTTGGCCCTCGGCCCGTACTGGCCACATGCCGGCACTCGCCACACTGACCTTATGGCACCCAACCTCTACGTTTCTGCAACGATCGGACGACTATTTCGTTCAATCGGTTCAGAAACGTTTCGCCTGTGGCATCTACTGTCATCTGATGTCGCACGATGGAGCTCGCTCGCCAGGCACACTCCTCAGTCGACTTCCGCTGTATGTGGGTGGCTTCATGGGGCCGTTTGGGACCGTCGTAATCGTGCCGATGTTTCCGGAGCTACGCGAAGAATTCGATGCTTCCTCGAGTGCTGTCAGCCTGGGCTTCAGCCTGTACCTCCTGCCGTTTGCAGCCCTGTTGTTGGTCTCGGGGACCCTGGGCGAACGATGGGGGCGCCGGCGCACCGTGCGCGGCACCTACCTGCTGTATGCAGCGGCAAGCATCGGCTGCGCGTTGGCCCCGAATCTGACAGTCTTCATCCTTGCCAGGGCGATGCAAGGAGTAGCGAACGCCTTCATCACTCCCCTGCTTCTTGCCGGGCTGGCCGAAACAGTTCCTGCCGACCGATTCGGCCGTCAGGTCGGCATCTACTCGAGCTTTCAGGCATTCGGCGGTGGGTTGGGCCCGATCATCGGCGGCGTCGCTGCCGACACCAACTGGCGGTATGCCTTCTGGGGAACGATGGCAGTTTCGCTCGTGCTTGCGTTGGCGCCTCCCCAGGGCGAAGCCCGACGTGATGCCGAGGCACCCAGCCTGCGCCCACTGTTGACTCGCCGTATGGTCGCACTCGGCGTGGCATTCCTGTTCGCTGCCGCGGGACCGATCGGGATAAGCGTGCTCGTAGGGGTCGCAGCCCGAGATGTGCTCGATCTGTCGGGCACCGCGACCGGCATCGTCTTGTTTGGTGGCGCCATGAGTGCTCTCGTGCTGGGTCCAACATGGGGCCGCCTACTCGACTCGGTTGGCACCCGAAAGCTCGGACTGATTGCCGCTGCAACCGCCACCTTGTTAGCCGGCGTTCCCTCGTTCGCAACCAGCGGATGGGCGCTCGGCATTATGTGGATAATCGCCAGCGCTGCCATCAGCGCCGTCATTGTGATCTTTCAAGCACTCGGCGCATCGATCATGCCAACGAACCGCGGCGGCGCGCTGTCGTTCCTGTTGGCGTTCCGGTTCGCAGGCCACGCGATCGGCCCGATCCTGTTTGTACCGCTCATCGACTGGTCGGTGCGGGGCGCGTTCTTTATGGCTGCAGGCTTGGGACTGGTCACCACCGTGGTCATCGCTACGTTCCGCGAACAAGATTGACGCCACCCCAGAACGGGAACGACATGAGGTTACGCCGCGATGAGCTCGACGATCCTGGCGGTCAGACTCTCGAGTCCCATTGCGCCGATTCGACTCTCGGTGGTGCCGTCGTCGTTCATAAAGACGAAAGCGGGTTGCGACGTGATGTCGAATTCTCGCCACACCGCTAGACCAGGATCTGCGATGTGTTCGAAGCCGCCGACTTGTCGTGTCGTGATCCATTCTTGGAACGTGGCTGCCTCATCGCGGCCAGCAACTCCGATTACGGTGACATCGTCAGCAAATAACTGTTGAACCTCTGCGACCGCAGGGGCTTCTTGGGTGCAGGTCGGTCACCACGGCGCCCAGAACCACAGAACAACGTCGTGGCCCTCGAGCGAACCGAAGTTGATCTGCCCACCGCTGACGGTCGAAACAATGAGTGACGATTCGGCGGGCGCCAGCTCCACTGTTGGTGCGGGCGAAATCGCTTCTGGCAGTGACGAGGTTGCGACCGAGGTGTCGGCTGAAACACCGCCACAACCAGCCGCCACAAGCACACATAAACCCAGTAAACCAAGCGCCCTACGCAGACGATTTGAGGGTTGGGGGATCATGAAGAAAAGCATAGAGCCGGTTACGAGCGCCTCTCCATCGCAACTCGTTAACGACTTCGAAACTTCACTCGCGCCACCCCGTGCTAGCGGTCGAGTAACTCGACCTCGACGAACGCAACCTCAACGTCGCCGTCGTTGGCCACATTATGATCGACCCCTTTACCTCGCTGATACGAGACGCCAATGGCGAGCGGCGCGACCGTTGTTTCGCCATCGGCTTCGATAGTTAGTGCACCGTTGGTGATAGGGACAACAACGTAGTCGTACTGGTGCACATGGGCGCCGGTTTCGCTACCGGGCGGGAACGTCCATCTCGTGACCCGAACAACACCGTCATCGAGCTGTTGCTCAGCGGTCGCAGCACTGCGGATTCGAGACGCGTCGTAACCAGCCTCGTCGATTGCGGCAACAATCTGAGAGCTTTCCCCGCCTTGCACAGTCACGGTCTTGGCATCGATATTGACCTCGACCGACGCAACGTTGGGCACCTGGGTGACTTCAGCCGTAATCGCTGTCACGCAGTGTTCGCAGCTGATCTCAGGAACCAAATACATCATGGGCGAAGCCATCGTCCGACCTTTCTTAGTGAGTGACAGTGCACCGTAGCCAGCAACCGGCCACATCCAGTTTCGCCATATCACGGCGGCTGATACATGCTATTTCAACTTGTCGGACGGCAGCCGAATAGGCACCCTGAGAACGCCGGCTGGCAGCACGCGTCGAGATAACCAATATTCGTGAACAAAATCGGCTCGACAGGACAGCCGCCTTGTGGCTTAACGTGGCGTTATGACCCCAAGCGAAACCGTTTCCGCGTTCATCGAGGCCATCGAACGACTCGACGTCGATGCTGCCATAACCATGCTCGCCGAAGATGTCTCGTATGAGAACGTACCGATGCGCCCGATCACCGGCCGGGAAGGCGTGCGCGCTGTACTAGATAACTTTCTCGGCGCAGCCAGCGAAGTCTCATGGCCCGTCAGCTCACAGATCACACATGGCAATCGGGTCGTCAACGAACGCGTCGACCGGTTCAAGATTGGTCACGGGTGGCTCGAACTGCCCGTCGCTGGCTTCTTCGATGTCGACCAACACGGGCTGATCACGCTGTGGCGAGACTATTTCGATCTCGCTACTTACACCGACCAGATGTCGGCCCTGCAACCTTAGGAGCTCGTGCACCATGCGCACACGCACTGCCGTGCAACCACACCAGGGTTAGCAAGGCATGCATCCCGGTGACCCTGTCGGTGACCTGAACCTCTCTGTGAGGCTCCATCCACCGACAGCAAGAGAGACAGAGGGAGACAGAGAGACAGAGACCCTATTCGGGCCTCTGTCTCAACGAGATCAGATCACCGCCAGGCAATGTTGCCCAGCGTCAGACTCAGACTGCGTTAACCAGCGTCGACGTTCCACCCGGAGATCGACTTGACTTCGCAGAATTCCTCGATGCCCCATTCGCCGCCTTCACGACCGTTGCCTGACTGGCCATAACCACCGAACGGTGCACCAGCACCGCGGGCCTGACCATTCATCTCAACCATGCCGGAACGGAGTTGACGGGCCACGCGCCGGGCCCTGTCATTGTCTTGTGTCTGTACATAGTTGGTGAGGCCATAGGGCGTGTCATTCGCAATGGCGATCGCTTCTTCTTCGGTATCAAACGGCGTCATGGACAGCACCGGACCGAAGATCTCTTCGCGAGCGATGGTCATGTCGGGGTCAACATCGGCGAACACGGTCGGCTTCACGAAGTAGCCGGCTTCGTGGCCATCGGGACGGCCCGTTCCGCCAGCGATCAACCGTGCGCCTTCCGACTCCCCAGCAGAGATGAGAGCTTGGATCTTGTCCCACTGGACCTTGCTCACGACTGGGCCGATGTGGCGACCTTCGTTGCTCGCAATGTCGACGGCGGTTTTCTTGGCAACCTCTTGCGCTGTGGCGACTGCCTGGTCGTACAGCGGACGCTCCACCAGCATCCGGGTTGGAGCATTACATGACTGTCCGCTGTTGTTGAAACACTGACGGACACCTCGGGTCACGGCCTTTTCGTCGGCATCGGCGAACACGATGTTCGCTCCCTTGCCACCAAGTTCGAGCGCAACTCGTTTCACCGAGTCGGCCGCATTCTTAGTGATCGCGACGCCGGCCCGAGTCGAACCAGTGAACGACACCATGTCGACATCAGGATGGCCTGACAATTGGCTACCAACACCCGGCCCATCACCTTGCACCATGTTAAATACGCCAGCAGGGAAACCCGCCTCGTCGACCATTTCGGCAAAGAGCGCAGAGCTCAGCGGGGCAACCTCGCTTGGTTTGAGAACCATTGTGCAGCCAACACCGAGCGCAGGCACCACCTTGAGTGTGACCTGGTTCATCGGCCAATTCCATGGGGTGATCAACGCAGCCACGCCAACGGGTTCGTAGAGGATTGCATTGTCTGGCGCATGATCGCCGAGCGGACGCTCAAACTCGAATGCTTGAAGCCCACGGATGATGTTTTTGATGTGTGCGGCGCCAGCACCGACCTGCGCTGTCTGGGCGAGGGCCATTGGAGCGCCCATCTCCATCGAAATGGCCTCGGCCATTTCCTGGCTACGGGCCTTGTAGATCTCGAGCAGCTTCTCGAGCAGCGCAATGCGCTCGCCCTTCGGGGTCATGCTCCACGACCCAAACGCTGCCTTGGCCGCGGCAACCGCAGCGTTGGTGTCAGCCTCGCCTCCCAGTGAAATGGTGGCGCAGACTTGCTCGGTTGACGGGTCGATGACATCAAAGTCGTTGGCGACGGCCGGGGCTACCCACTGGCCGTTTATGTAGAAGTTGCGGCGATCAATCATGGCGTTCTCCTGGATCATGTCCGGGCGTTCCAGACCCCACCATTGTGGTCGGCCCAGACGCGTCGCGTGGCATTCAGCCGCTACGTTCTTGCAACCACCGCACCTTCGCGACGTGCAGTCGCAGATACACCGCGACCATCAACAGAGAACCAACGTCGCTCCGTTGTACAACGAACCAAATCGACTAACCCAAATCGACGGGCAACGCGATCTGAAGGTAGGCACACACCGAATACATTGCTTGACTGATGAACTCTTCGTCGGACTGAGTCCCAAAACCAGATGGTGCGCCGCGTTCGTGCATACGCACCCGCATCATGGACCCCAACTGATCCAGCACAAAGGCCACCGCAAGCCGGGGGTTCTCGTGCCCGACCTCGTCGCTGCGGGTAAGCAACAACTCACTAAAACCTGCTTCGTGTCGCCTGCTCAGCTCAAACATCTGGTCGTGAATCTCAGGCTCAGCCTGGCTGAGTGCGACTGCCGAACGGGATCGCGCTGGTAGTTCTCGATCGTTATGCATCGTCAGCTCGACATAGCCGTGCAAGATGTCAGCAATCGTTGCGCCGACCCAGCGGTTCGGGTCAAGACCAAGCCGGGCCGTCTCGTCGAGTTCTGTCGCATACCGTTCGAAGAGCGCAAACTGGATCGCCCGTTTGTCGCGGTAATGGTGATAAAAGGCGCCAATGGAGCATCCTGCAGCGGATGAGATATCAGCGATCGTGGCACCACCGATGCCGTGCTCGGCGAAGAGTTCCTCGGCGGCATCGAGAAGAGCTACCTGCGTCTTGCGACTCCGGTCCTGTTGACCCTCGCGAACCCGGTGCAGGTCAGACACCCACGTACTTCGCTTCACCCCACCCCCCTAATTGCTGTCACGAACTGCAGCCCCCGGTTGCAGTGTTAGAGAACCTAACCGATGCGTGAGCCCTGATTCCATTCGCAGTCAGGCAGACCTGACATCCAGAGCGAAAGTGAAAAGAGAGCACGCCGTCAAGCGCTTCGTCGACATATGGTGTGCATGGCTCAAATCCCATGGCCGCATACAACGCGTGGGCTTCGACCATCGTTGGCAGGGTGTTCAGTACGAGGCGCAAGATCGATGCCATATGTGCGTGGACCACGAGCTGCTCGGCCAGCCGCCGTCCCAGACCGATCCCGCGGCCTTGGTGACGCACGAACGGCCTGCTGATCTCGCCAGCAGAGGGAGTGGCCAGATCAGCCGGAAGCGAGCGCCGTCCAACCGAGCGTCATCGTCAGCTTGGGCGAACAGTGGGAGACCAGGCGTTTGGTAGATCGGGTCAAGCTGCACAAGCTCGGTGGCAAGGTCATTGCATCACGGGCAGACATCGGTGCCGGTGAGAAGCCACTCGACACCGCCCTGGTATTCACCGAAGAGGCGTCGCTCCACGAGGCGTTCTGCCTCGATTGTCACCGTCGTGATCGTCGCCATCCACGCACCGTTGTTCGCTACCACCCATCGCTCCCTGGGCCATACTGGAGACATGGCAACGCCGATCGACACGCTGACCAACGAGACCGTGGACCTGCTGCAGCAGATGATCCGCAACCAATGCGTGAACGAGGGCACGCCTGAGTCAGGTCAAGAGGACCGAAATGCCCGGCTGGTTCGAGACCAGCTCGACGGCCTAGGCATCGACTTTCAAATGTTCGAGCCGGAGCCGAACCGGACATCGCTTATCGCCCGCTACGAGGGCACAGACCCGAATGCGCCGTCGTTGTGTTTGATGGGCCATACCGACGTTGTGCCCGTGAGTCCCGAGGGCTGGGACAATGACCCGTTTGGTGGTGAACTGATCACGTCGGCCGACGGCACACCCGAGGTTTGGGGCCGCGGCGCTGTCGATATGTTGAACGTCACGTCGTCGATGTTGGTGGCGTTTCGCGAAATCGTACGGTCGGGCAAACGTTACCCCGGCGACATCATCTACTTCGCGGTGGCCGATGAAGAAGCCGGCGGTGTCCTTGGCGCAAAACACATCATTGAGAACGACTGGGATGCCATCAAGTCCGACTACGTACTGACTGAGTACGGCGGCACACCCTCGTTCACCGACGACGGCACCACCGTGTTGCTCACCAACGGCGAGAAGCGCGGCGCCTTCCGTCATCTTGAGATCGCTGGCTCACCCGGCCACGGTTCCATGCCCTACGGAACCGACAATGCGCTGATCAAGGCGGCCAAGATCGTGGCTCGTATGGCCGAGTACGAGATTGCGCCTCGGATCGATGAGATGTTTCGAGATCGGGTGCGAGCACTTGGTTTCGACGCCGATATCGAACGGCGACTACTCGACCCTGCACATATCGACGATGCCTTGGCCGAGCTCCCTATGGGTATGGCTCGTAATCTGCACTCGTGTTGCCAGATGTCGTTTAGTCCGAACGTCTTGAACAGCGGCGAAAAAGACAACACCGTTCCCGATCATGCGGACCTTATGGTCGACATCCGGGTGCTCCCCGGCGAGGACGACGACGATGCCGATCGCCATCTGCGCGCGATCATCGGCGAGGACCTACTTCCTTCGGTCACGATCCATCGCAAGTACGACGAGGCACAAGGGCCAGCGCTGTCGTCGACCGACACACCGCTGTGGTCGGCATTAACCGATTCCATCCAGATTGCCTATCCCGATGCCCGGGTGGTGCCGTCGATCGTGACCGGCGGAACCGACGCCCGTTTCTTTCGTGCTCGGGGGGTGCCTGCCTATGGCGCCGGGCTGCTGAGCAACAAGGTCTCGTTCTCCGAGTTCCAGAACCGCTTTCACGGCAACAACGAACGAATTGATATCGAATCGCTCAAACTCACCACCCAGCTATGGCTCAACGTCTGCGACCGCCTCTGGGTCTAACCCTGCACGCATGTGTGGAGGCTGATCCGCGATTGTCGCAGGTGAACCTCCACATGTGGTTACCAACGCACCCTTACAGACCATCAGTGCAAGGAAGTTACGCATCTCCTGCATGATGGCGATGCTCGTGCCGTCGATGGAAGCACACGGTCTACCCCACGTCATCAGGGGTCACGTCATGAGGGGTCAGACCCTCCATGACGTCGACGAGTCGAACGCGACGGCGATGACGTCGTTAATGGTTGCGGCGAAGTGCAGTTCGACCGAATCGAGTACGTGTTCGGGGATGTCCTCGGCGTCCTCACGGTTCCCTTCGGGCAGGATCACATGGGTGACACCAGCTCGGTGGGCAGCCAGGACCTTCTCCTTGACACCGCCGATTGGCAGCACTCGACCGTGCAGCGTGACTTCGCCGGTCATGGCGACGTCGGATCGCATCGCCTGGTCTCGGAGCAGACTGATAAACGCAGTGGTCATGGTGACACCGGCTGACGGACCGTCCTTCGGAATCCCACCAGCTGGGAAGTGCACGTGGAACCGTTTGTTTAGAGGATCCTCGATACCGAGTTCTGCCGCGTTTGCTCGCAGATAGGAGAGCACGATCTGGCCGGACTCTTTCATCACATCGCCGAGCTGACCGGTCAAGGTCAGACCAGGCTCGGCATCGCTCGCCGAAACTTCAACAAATAACACGTCGCCACCAGCGCCGGTCACCGCGAGTCCAGTAGCGATACCGGGAATGACGATGCGGTCTGCTGGCAGGTCTCGAGAGGCAGAGCGCCCGAGCGCAGGTCGCAGGTCGCCGTCCGAGATCGTGATGACATCGACGTCGGGACTACGTACGAGTTCACTGACGCCTTTGCGCATCAGCCGGTCGAGCCGTTGCTCAAGACGACGGACCCCAGCCTCACGGGTGAAGTCACCAACGACGGTGCGCACGATGTCGTCACTGATCACGACTTCGTCCGCGCTCACGCCGTTGCGTTTATACAACCGAGGCAACAGGTGGTCGCGTGCGATGGAGACCTTCTCGTCTTCGGTGTAACCCTCGAGACTGATGATCTCCATACGATCAAGCAGCGGTGCGGGGATCGTGTCAAGCACATTGGCGGTGGCGATGAAGACAACCTCGCTCAAGTCGAGTTCGGTCTCCAGATAGTGATCACGGAACGTGGCGTTCTGGGCTGGATCGAGTACTTCGAGCAGCGCAGACGATGGATCGCCACGCCAATCATTGCCGACCTTGTCGATCTCATCGAGCAAGATGACGGGGTTCATGGTGCCAGCATCGGTCAGTGCCCGAACAAGGCGACCAGGGCGCGCCCCGACATAGGTCCGGCGGTGGCCGCGGATCTCTGCTTCGTCACGGATGCCACCGAGTGACATGCGCACGAACTTGCGACCCATGGTCTCGGCAATCGATTCGCCCAGACTCGTCTTGCCCACGCCGGGAGGGCCGACGAGGGCCAAGATGGTGCCACCGGCCTTGCCGGTCTCGTCGACATCGCGTTCAGAACGCAGCTTGCGCACAGCCAGGAATTCGACAATACGTTCCTTGATCTTGTCCAGGCCAGTGTGGTCAGCATCTAGTTGTGCCTGAGCATCATCCAGGTCGAGTTTGTCTTGAGTCCGTTCGTTCCACGGTAGTTCGAAGACCGTCTCGAGCCAGGTACGAATCCAGCCTGACTCCATCGACTGGTCGCCCATCCGTTCGAGTTTGGTGATCTCTTTCTCGGCTGCCTTGGCGACGACCTCGGGCAGTTCACCGTCGGCGATGCGGGCCCGATACCCGGCGATGTCATCGTCGTCGACTTCGCCGAGTTCTTCACGGATGGATGCCATCTGTCGGCGAAGGATCGCTTCTCGCTGATCCTTTTCGAAACCTTCACGCACCGTCGAGTTGACGTCGTGGTTCACGTTGGCCTCGGCCAACGCTTCCTTGACCCAGACAAGGGCCTTGGTGATGCGTTCAGTCGGGTCGATCGTTTCGAACAATTCCCGGCGGCGATCATCGCCCAGGTCTGGCCATAGCCCGATCGTGTCGGCAAGCGCCCCCGGGTCTTCGACGCCGTCGAGCATGCCAACAAGCCGACTGCCGCCCACCAAACGAAGCAACTCCATTGCGGTGCCTCGATATTCGATTGCCAGCGCCTTCGCTTCTGCGGTCGCTTCACCTTCTTCGACCTCGGTCACGGTCACATGGAGTACGCCGTCAGTGCCGGTCTCCCCCTGGCCGATTCGTACGCGACGTAGGCCCCGTAACACCGCTCCTTCGCCGCCGCCAGGAAGCTGGCCATGTTGTTCGATGCGAACGACGATGCCGATCGTTGAATAGTCCCCACCAGATTGGGGGACAGCGACCAGTTCCTTGCCATCGGTGCCGGCGGCGGCTTCAAACGCGGCCCGGGCACCTGGGCTTTGGGCTTCGACGGTCACGACCATGTCGGGGAAGAACACGCCATTGGGAATGGGAAGAAGGGGGAGAGTTGTGCTGTTAATCGTGGACACGCATACCTCGCAAGTGGGTTGGATTACGTGATTACAACGAGCACACATGCTCACTATTCCACACCCGCCGAGTCAAGATTCAGCACAGTCAGTAGACCCGCATCATCATGCGGTTTCCAGCCGCCGGCCGTGACTACCGACACACGCAAGAGCGTCCGACTTCCGAGCCCCGTCAGCTCGTGATATGCCCCGAGACGCCGGTCAGTGACACGTGTCCGCCATCAGGCTCGTGCGGCCAGGGCAAGTTCGCTGAGGTCGCTCATCATTGCGCCGATTTCGTAGTCGCTCGGGGTGTAAATCCGAGCGACGCCTGCTGAGCGCAACGCCTCGTGGTCCTCGCCGGGGATGATCCCGCCAACGATGACCGGTGCATGCACTCCAACTGCGGCAAGTGCCGCAAGAACCGCTGGCACCAGTTCGACATGGCTGCCGGAGAGAACCGAAAGCCCGATCAAGTCAACGTCTTCGTCGCGGGCGGTGGCTGCAATCTGATCTGGTGTGCGACGAATGCCCTGGTAGACGACCTCCATCCCACTGTCTCTGGCTGCGAGCGCGATCTGTTCGGCGCCATTCGAATGACCGTCGAGTCCGGGTTTGGCGATCAGTACCTTGGGCGGGCCGTCGGCAAGACCCTGGTGGAAGTTCGCCAATACTCCAAGGGCGGCTGTGCCGACGGCGGCTGCCTGAGCGACCCCAGTAGGCCCCTGATATTCGCCGAAGACACCTCGCAACGCATGCGCCCACTCCCCCGTGGTGACGCCAGCGCGAGCACATTCGATAGTGGCTGCCATGATGTTCTCGGTGCCGCTTGCCACCCGGCGCAACTCGTCGATCGCCGCTTCTGCAGCGGCACGATCACGACTCGTGCGCCACTGTTCGACGTCGGCAACCATCTGTTCTCCGACCTGTGGGTCCACGCGCAGGATCGCTTCGGAACCGCCGAGCGCCGATGGCTCGGACTCGGTGAAGTGGTTTCGCCCAACAACGGCGATCTCACCAGTCTCTATCGATCGGACCCGGCGAGCGTTTGATTCAACGAGCGAACGTTTCATGTCCTCGATCGCAGCGAACGCTCCGCCCCGTTCGATGATCTCGTCGAGTTCGGCCCAGGCTTCGGTCATGAGATCTGACGTGAGCGCCTCGATCACGTGGCTGCCAGCGAAGATGTCGTCGTATTCGAGCAGGTCGGTTTCAAACGCCAACACCTGCTGCATACGAAGCGCCCATTGTTGATCCCACGGGCGTGGCAGACCTAGTGCCTCGTTCCAGGCTGGCAGCTGGATCGACCGAGCCCGAGCATCCTTGGACAAGGTCACGCCTAACATTTCGAGCACAATTCGTTGCACATTGTTCTCGGGTTGGGACTCGGTCAAGCCCAGCGAGTTGACCTGCACGCCATAACGAAACCGACGCTGTTTCGGGTCCGTCACGCCGTACCGGTCGCGGGTAATCTGTTCCCACATCTGGGTAAACGCACGCATCTTGGCCGTCTCTTCGACAAATCGAATGCCAGCATTGACGAAGAACGACACACTCCCTACAACCTGACCGAACGCATCATCGGCGACCTGCCCGCTGGCTCGAACAGCGTCCAGCACAGCGATCGCATTAGCGAGTGCAAACGACAACTCTTGGACCGGTGTGGCACCAGCTTCTTGGAGGTGGTAGCTGCAGATGTTGATCGGGTTCCACGCAGGCACTTCTGCGGCGCAGAACGCGATCATGTCGACGATCAATCGCAGGCTTGGTTCAGGCGGGAAGATGTACGTTCCCCGGCTCAGGTATTCCTTGACGATGTCGTTCTGCGTGGTGCCTCGCAACTCGGCACGCGCAACGCCCTGGGTCTCAGCATTGGCGATGTGTAACGCAAGGAGCCATGACGCCGGCGCATTAATCGTCATCGACGTGTTCATCTGGCCAACAGGGATCCCGTCGAGCAGCGTCTGCATGTGCCCAAGATGCACGATCGGCACGCCGACCTTGCCGACCTCACCCGCCGCAAGGATGTCGTCGGGGTCATACCCGGTCTGTGTCGGCAGGTCGAACGCTATGGACAGGCCGGTCTGGCCCTTCTCAAGATTGCTGCGATACAGCGCATTTGAGGCTTCGGGTGTGGAATGTCCGGCATAGGTCCGCATCATCCATGGCCGGTCGCGTTCGCGTGTCACCCAACCAGTGTGGCCCGCGGGCGGGCTGCATTGTCACTCACGACTCGAAGCGTTGCCGCTGACCTGGTCCGCTCCAACACACGACTCGCCTTCTGATGCAGCAAGACCTCAGCCCCGAAGGTTGCGCAGCTGTTCGATATGGGCTGGCAGGTGCATCGATGAACGCGGCCGACACATCTGTGTCCTGACAAACCTGATTTTCTAAGGCAGTGTCGTTCTGATGCAGAATCGCCTGGCAGACCCCAGCATTGCGGCATCGTTGAGTGCAACGTGAGCGGGTAGTTGCTCAGCATTACACTCTTTATCGGGGCCCGCCCGAACCCGCCGAGCTCGGCCTCCGAGGCGTCACCGCCCGGGTGCCATACGATCACGAACCACACAGATGGCGCCCAAGCCGGCACCTCGCCCCAGATGACCTCGGACCTATCGACAGGACTCTCAACCAGTTGTCCGTCGCTGAACGCAACACTGGCTGAGTTGGCGCCGAATAGTCCGTGGGCACTCGTATGCACCAGTCACCAGCGTTGGGGTAGCGCCATCACTACTCTGCAGCGATGAGCAGTGCTTCCAAGACCAGTACTTCCACGATTAGGTCATTCACGAAACGCACCCGACCCGCCGGTATAGTGATCACCCCAGGCGCCAGCGCCGACCGCGATCATCCAACACTGAAAGCGATCGAAGACGGGATTCCTGAACTACCGGTGCTGCGGCTCACGTTGGCAACCACCAGCGTCCCAAACGCAGTGAAGAAGATCATCGCTGCGGGCGCCGAATTTGCCGATGAACTTGGCGTAGCGCCAAAAAAGCTTGCCTATGGCGGTCGCAGTTTCGGCGGGCGATCATGCTCAGTCGCCGTGGCCGAGGGTCTGCCAGCCGCAGCACTGGTGTTGTTGTCATACCCACTCCACCCGCCGGGTAAACCCGAGAAACTTCGCACCGAACACTTCGCGGACATCTCAGTGCCCACGCTGTTCGTATCCGGCCAGAAGGATCCTTTCGGGAAACCCGACGAGTTCGCAGAACATGTGCCAGCCATCCCTGCTGCCACCACTGTCGAGTGGGTTGCGGGCAACCACTCCCCCAAAGGCACCGACGAAATCGTCGAGCTCGTTCGCACCTACCTGGGGTACTGACCGGCAGGATCGGTACTTCGCCCACTACGGTCCGATCATGTCAAACATCGAAGTGATGAAGAGTTTTCTGGCCTCGGAAACCGGGCTGGCAACGGTAAGCACGACCCAAGCGGACGGTCGGGTTTTGTCAAGCGTCGTCAACTGTGGCGTGATCACTCACCCGGTGCACGGCCAGTCATGTGTTGCGCTCGTGTCCCGCGGTAGCGCTGCCCGTGTTGGCCATGTCCGCCGGGGCTCACAGGTCACGGTGTCGGCTCGCCGAGGCTGGAACTGGGTCGCTGTAACCGGCCCTGCCGACCTCATTGGGCCCCATAACCTCCCGGACAACTACGACGCCGATCAGCTTCGTCTGCTGCTTCGTGAGATCTATCAGGCCGCAGGCGGCACCCATGACGACTATGACGAGTACGACCGGGCGATGGTCGAAGACGGCCGCATCGCCGTGCTCGTCGCCGC
>ERZ651776.1627-NODE-1627-length-26424-cov-3.483167_pt1 | contig 26424 bp, 30 predicted proteins | sample MGYA00514761_ERZ651776 | MGnify/ENA metagenome assembly ERZ651776 | reverse complement strand
AATCAAAAATCTGACCTTTTAGTTTATTTTTTGATAATGGATCTATTAATTCATCACCCGTAGAAATTATAGATACAGTTAGTTTTTTATAAACCTCTACATCACCATTTCCTGAAGCAGCCAATTGCCCAATGTCAGCTGCGTTCAATAATTTTCCTTTTTTTACTACAATTTCACCTTTTCTTAAATTTTCGCCAACAGGTCTCATGTTTTGATTCTTTTTTATAATATCTTTAATTATAACCTCATCACCTACTCTATTACACTTTTCATGCATAATAATAGTATCAATTCCTTTTGGCATAACTGCACCAGTGTAGATTTCTATAGCCTGCCCAAAACCTACTTCTTCATTAAAAGGATGACCTGCTTTTGCCACGCCTATAACTATGAATTTTGTTTTTGGGTTACTAAAATACGTTTTTGATGATATCCCATAACCATCAACAGCTGAGTTAGCAGTTGATGGCAAGTTAAGTTCACTTTCTATTAAATTACAACTGATTCTCATTAATGATTTTTGAAGAGTTACTTTTGTTTTACTTGTTGAGATTTGTATAGAATCCAAAAGTTTTTTTCTGGCATTCTCAATAGTTGTTAGTTTATTAGACATTGGGAGTTAATTTAATTTATTATGATTTAAGTATAAAAATTCTTGAATTAATTTTTTATCAATAGCAAAATTTACGCCTGCATCAATATCTGCTTCCTTTGTATAAATAGCATCTACCATTCCTTCTAATTCTCCATTCATATTTATTAATGGCGCTCCAGAAGACCCAGGGTTAACAGCTGCGTCAGTTTGAACAAAATTTTCTATTTCATTAAAACCAATACCTTTTCTATTTACCCCTGACACTATTCCACATGATAAACTTTGACCTAAACCAAAGCTATTCCCAATTACACAAACTTCATAACCATTCTGAATTTTTATTTTAGATATTTTAATTGGAATGCCTTTTTGAGTAGACTTTAATATGGCAATATCAGTTTTATAATCGATTAGAATAATTTCTACTTTTTCAGACTTTCCGTTGAAATTTACTATTTCAACTATCTTAGAATCTCTTATCACATGAGCAGCAGTCATGATATGGTTTGTATGAGATGCATCATTCCCATTAGGAGAAATATAAAACCCCGTACCTGCAGGTGCAGTTCCTTTAGGAGCGCCAAAGCCTGGTTTACTGTAACCGGGCCATGTAGGTAAAACAATTACTGTTGATTTATACGCATTTCTCCAAGCGTTTGTAGCTTCATGTGCTGTCGCACTAATTGAAAATATATTAAAAAATAATAAGTATACTAAAGCACTAATTTTTGTTTTCATTTAATATATTTAGTCATTATTTATTTTATAATCTTACATTTACACTAGACATTACGTTGGCTGTATCCATTCCAGTGCTCATTAAGATATAATATGCACCCACCCCAACAATTATTGCACATACACTACTCATTAGAACCATTTTCATTTATTCCTCCGTATTTAGTTTGTAGCTCTTTTTAAAAACATAACAAGATCTTCTCTATCTTGTATTCTTTTCATTCTTTGTATAGGCATTTTAGTACCAGGAGTAACCTTGTCAGGGCCCTCATCGAATAGCCTATTTATTGTTTTCTCATTCCATATTATATCTGAATTTATTAATGCTTCGGAATATTTATAACCTTCCAGAGTTCCAGCTTGCCTTCCAAAAATTCTATATAATGTTGGACCAGCTCTTTTTTTACCATCTTTCACTAGAGTATGACAAACACTACATTTTCTGGCAAATTGTTTTTCACCATTACTAACTTCTACTTCAGGATTAAACCTACGTGCAGGCCCTGGTTTGTCTAAAAATTTCGGTGGAAAATCAAAAATTTGCCATCTTGTTAAAAAATCATCTAATCCAGCAACTATCAATGATGAATCTTTTGGAAATAAGATGTTATCCCAAATTGGTCCATTAACAGCATTAAAATCTCGGACTAATGACCAATTTTTTGTATCTAGAATAATCATTCGTCCTTTTGCGTTTCCAAAACTAATCATGTTTTCATTCTTCAAATAATACATTGATAGAATTGGTACTCTATCATTTTTAATTTTTAAGACTGTTTGGTCAGCATCAAACCTGTTTATTGTGATTTGTCCATCTGTAGAACCAAAGGCTATAAAATTTTCTCTTTCATCAATTTCAAATTTTGATATTCCCCAACCATTTTTAATAAGTGGTCTTAAATACTCACCAGTTTTAGCTTTCCATAATTTAATTTCACCATCATAACCAGAACTATATATAAAATTATCATCTGTAGAATATTTAACAGAGTAAACGGGGCCTTTATGTCCACTCAACGACATAATTTTTTTTCTTAGTAATATATCCCAAACACCAATAGTACCGTCCCAGCTAGCCGATACGAGATATTTACCATCTTTTGTAAAATCTAAACCTGATATTTTACCTCTATGAACCCCTAATTTTATTGGTTCTATTTCTTCTGCATTGTTTGCTACTTGGTCAAGAGGCCATAATAAAACATAATTATCATCACCTCCCGAAACTAAATATTTATTATCTGGAGAAAATTTAACTACATTTACTGCAGCATCATGACCGATCAATGTTTTTTTTTCATTTATTGGGTTTAAGTCCCATATAACTACTGAATAATCAAAGCTAGCACTAGCCATCAATTTATTATTTGATGAAACTGCTAACCCTTTTACTGGTCCACCATGGGCTGTAAACTGTTCAATTGATATGGCAGCATTATTGACGAATAAAAAAGAGATTAAAATTATAAATATAATCTTAATCTCTTTAATTAAATTTTTTTTACTTAACATTTTTTAGTAAATAAATTTACTCAGCAGGTTCAGGATTACTTTTCTTTTTTTCATCCATTTCTTTTACCCATAAATTATGGTGTTCTTTAGCCCAATTCCTATCAACTTCACCTGTATTCATCGCATCAATTGCACCTTCCATCCCAACTGAACCAATATAAATATGAGCTATAATCATAATCATCAAACCTAATGAAACAATACCATGCCACACCTGATTATATTGCTGTTCCTGAAGCGCTGTAAGATCAGTTGGTAAACCAAGTCCAATAGCATTTAACAAAGCAAATGTATCTGCAAACATTGTCGTCTGAAATGGAAACATTAACGCAATACCTGACATACTAACTGATAATCCACCTATCATAGTGATCCAGAAAATCATCTTTTGACCTGCGTTAAATTTCTTTGCTGGTGGATGCATACCAGCCTTAAAGATTCCACCACCCATTTTTAACCATTCCCAGTCAATTTTTGTTGGTATATTATGTCTTACCCATAAAACAAAGGCTAATACTAATCCCAGCATAAATGCGAATGCCAGATAATTATGGATATACTTTCCACCAATAGTTATTGCAGTGAATGTTTCTGGTCCTAAAATTGGTAATAATACGTATTTACCATAAAGCAAATTTAATCCAGTAAGAGATAACAATACGAATGAACCTGCCATTAACCAATGAGCAAATCTATCTATTGCAGCAAACCTTAAAATTGTTTGGCCTGCCAATCCAGTCTCTACTTTAATCTTTCCTCTATACATATAAAAAGCAAATAATAAACCAATTATTCCAAGCAATCCAAGTCCACCATACAAAGAAACTGGTCCATTTCTTATAGCTCTCCAATTATCACCTTCTGACTGGATCATCACTGCGGACAATTCATCTTTCATTTGAGTTGATCCAGCATTACCTGTTCTTATATATCTCCACAAATCCGCATCTGATTTTAAGCCTAAAGTTTTTCCGGGAACTTCACCACTGACTTGTGCTGTTGATACGCTAGGATTTGATATGAACGCTAGATTAATTACAAATATCATCATAAATGTAGTAAGTAATTTTCTAAACATGCATTTTACTCCTTATCAAAATTATTAATAACTTCGTTGTCTTGATGTATGCATTTTAAGGTTATATACTTGGTCTTTTGAAAGAGTGTTATCTTTTTTACCTAGATATACTCCTTTTTTATAATTAAGTATTCTACCTTGTTCGCTTTCTTTACATGAGCTTAATAGTAAAGAACTAATGAGTATTGATATAATTAAAAAAACTTTATTTATCTTAATCATAGTTTTTACCTTGAAATATATGGAATTAAAGAATCAAAAAAGGCGGATTATAAATCCGCCCTTTATATAAAATTTTTAACCTTTTAGTTGGTATGCCGTACCCCAACCCCAAGCACCTGAACCAAAACCACGGGCAACAACTCTTTCTCTAAAGATATTTGCTACTTCGTCGCCATCTCCAGCTAATAATGCTTTGGTTGAACACATTTCTGCACATGAAGGTAACTTTCCTTCTGCCAATCTGTTACGACCATATTTTTGAAACTCCGATTCTGACATATCATCCTCAGGTCCACCCGCACAGAAGGTACATTTATCCATTTTCCCTCTTGAGCCATAATTTCCAGCTTGAGGAAATTGTGGTGCTCCAAAAGGACATGCATAAAAACAGTAACCGCAACCAATACAGAGATCTTTTGAGTGTAAAACAACTCCCTCATCTGTTTGATAGAAACAGTCAACAGGGCATACTGCCATACATGGTGCATCAGAACAATGCATGCATGCTACTGAGATTGATCTTTCACCTGGCTTACCATCCTGGATGGTTACGACCCTTCTTCTATTTATTCCCCACGGAACCTCATGCTCATTTTTACATGCTGTTACGCAGGCGTTACACTCAATACATCTTTCTGCATCGCATAAGAATTTCATTCGTGCCATTTTTTAAGCCCCCCTTAAGCTAGTTCAATTTCACACAAGGAACACTTAGTTTCTTGCATCTGAGTTACTGAGTCATATCCATAGGTCATAGCTGTATTAGCTGCTTCACCTAACACATAAGGATCGGAACCCTCTGGATATTTAGATCTAAGGTCTTTACCTTCCATGTGCCCACCAAAGTGAAAAGGTAAGAAAGCTACACCTTTAGCAACACGCTCTGTTACCATAGCCATAACTTTAATTCTTGCACCCTCTGGAGTTGCCACCCAAACCATTGCACCATTTCTTATGCCTTTAGAATTAGCATCAAATGGATTGATTTCAACAAACATATCTTGTTGTAGTTCAGCTAGCCATGGGTTAGACCTTGTTTCATCTCCACCACCTTCATACTCAACCAGTCTTCCTGATGTAAGAATAATTGGATATTTAACAGAATGGTCGACATCTTGAATAGACTTATACAATGTTGGAAGTCTGTAAGCCATTCTATCCGAATATGTTGGATAGTCAGCCACCAAGTCTCTTCTTGATGTGTACAAAGGTTCCCTATGTAACGGAACAGGATCTGGAAATGTCCATACTATTACCCTTGCTTTTGCGTTTCCGAAAGGAGCACATCCATGTTTGATAGCAACCCTTTGAATACCGCCTGACAAGTCGACTTTCCAGTTGGCTTTATCACCTCCCACCTTATCAATAGCTGCTTTTTCATCAGCGGTTAAGTCTTTGTCCCAACCTAGTTTTTTAAGCATAGCCATTGTAAATTGAGGGTATCCGTCTTTAATTTCAGAACCAACAGGATAAGAGCCTTCAGCTAATAGGTTATTACCATTATGCTCTACACCAAATCTTGCTCTAAAACAAAGTCCACCTTCAGCCACAGGCTTTGATGTGTCATAAAGAAGTGGAGTTCCCGGATGTTTCATCTCTGGATTTCCCCAACAAGGCCAAGGTAAACCATAATAGTCACCATCCACTTCACTACCTACTGCTTGAAGTGTTGTTCTATCAAAGACATGTTGATTTTTCATGTGAGCTTTAAGTCTCTCAGGTGATTGACCTGTGTAACCTATTGTCCACATACCACCATTAAACTCTCTAGTTACATCTTCAATTAGAGGCTCATCATTTGTCACCTTTATTTTTCTAAACATACGATCTGCAAAGCCAAATTTCTTTGCAAACTTATATATAATTGTATGATCAGGCAAAGAATCAAATGAAGGATCGATTACTTTTTCTCTCCATTGAAGCGATCTATTTGAAGCAGTGACAGATCCATATGTTTCAAACTGAGTTGTTGATGGAAGCAAATACACACCATCAGTCTTATCAGAAAGAACAGCAGAAACTGTCGGGTATGGATCAATTACAACCATGAGGTCTAACTTCTCCATTGCCACTTTCATCTCTTTCATTCTTGTTTGAGAGTTTGGTGCATGCCCCCAGAAAACCATTGCTTTTAGATTATCTGGCTGCTCAATATTATCTTTATTTTCAAGAACACCATCAATCCATCTTGATACAGGTATGCCTTTTTGGTTCATAAGACTCTTAGTTTTACCGTCTTTACCTTTTATAGAAGCAAATCTAGCTTTCAACCAATCATAGTCTTCTTCCCAAACCCTTGACCAGTGCTTCCATGCTCCTGCAGATAAACCATAATATCCAGGCAATGAATGAGACAAGATACAAAAGTCAGTGGCACCTTGAACATTATCATGTCCACGGAAAATGTTAGCACCACCACCAGCAGTACCCATATTACCGAGAGCTAATTGAAATGCACAGTAGGCTCTTGTATTATTATTACCATTAGTATGCTGCGTTCCACCCATACACCATATAAATGTACCAGGTCGATTATTTGCCATGATTTTAGCAACTCTTTTTAACTGTGACCCAGGAACTCCAGTGACTCTTTCTGTTTCTTCAGGATTCCACTTTTTAACTTCAGCTCTTATGTCATCCATTCCATAAACACGCTGCCTAATGAACTCCTTATCTTCCCATTTATTTTCAAAGATATGCCACATAATTCCCCAGATTAACGCAACATCAGAACCAGGACGAAATCTTACAAACTCGTCAGCATGCGCTGCAGTTCTAGTAAATCTTGGATCACAAACAATTAATGGAGCGTTATTCTGTTCTTTCGCTTTCATTAAATGCATTAGTGAAACAGGGTGTGCTTCCGCTGGATTTCCACCAATAACAAACATAGCTTTTGAGTTATGAATGTCATTATAGGAGTTGGTCATAGCACCATAACCCCATGTATTAGCAACACCTGCAACAGTAGTTGAGTGACATATTCTAGCTTGGTGATCACCATTATTTGATCCCCAATAAGCATAAAATTTTCTAAATAAATATGACTGCTCATTATTAAATTTTGCAGATCCTAACCAATAAACAGAATCTGGACCTGAAGACGTTCTTATAGATTCCATTTTATCGCCAATTTCGTTTATGGCATCATCCCATGACATACGGGTCCATTTGCCACTAACGAGCTTCATAGGATATTTCAATCTTCTTTCACCACTTGCGGTTTCACGCACTGAAGCACCTTTAGCACAGTGAGCGCCTAGATTAATTGGGCTATCCCAACCTGGCTCTTGACCTGTCCATACACCATTTTGAACCTCAGCCATGACAGTACATCCAACAGAACAGTGAGTACACACAGTCTTCTTCATAGATACTGCAGCGTTTGATGCCGAAGCTTGAGCTGGCTTTACATTCGCACCAGAAAGAGCAGCCGCAGTAGCTAGGCCACCAACTGCTAGCCCGGAACCTTTCAAAAAGGCACGTCTATCAACAACTTTTTCTGTAACTTTACCAATGAAAGATGAAGTTTGGGAGCCTATCGCCACCCCTTTCGCCTTCTTTCTAAGCATAGTATTCCTCCTAAAAAATTAAAATTAAAATCTTGCGGTTTCGTAATAAGTTTTTACATGCTTTGTTTTCTGGTAGCCTGAACCAGTAGTATTCATAGCATCGCTAGCTGAAGCTGTTTTTGAAACTGTTGCAGCAACTGTAACGCTTGCCGCTGTAACAGCAGCTCCTCTTAGAAAATCTCTTCTAGTATTTTTAGATTTATCAATCTTCATTTTACACTCCTTAAAAGTAGTTCAACTATTTGAACTAATGAAACAGGGGCCAATCGCTACCCCGTAACATCCATTGAGAACGACGAACGTTCTATTTCCATAAATTCTCTTCCTATAGTTCCTATTGGGGAGTAAAACACCGCAATTCTAGAACTCTCAATATCCCTCATGAGCAAATCAACCCAAGGGGCTAAATGCTTGTTAAAAAATTCTTTTTGTTCTCCGATGGAGAATTTTTTTGAAAACTTGCCCAGAATCAAACCAGACATCATATCAAATAGACTAGCTATATGATCCTCAGGTTCCTTAACATTTTCAGCTAGCTGAATACCTATTTCTTTCATATCATTTCTAAGTTTCGCCAAAGGTTTATCTTTTAGGAAACCAGTTAGGTAATAGGATGCAAAAGGAAGTATTTCACCTCTGCCAACACCAATAAAAATTCTAACATATTCGTCTCTGATAGTTGGGAGATCTAAAGAAGACGCTAATTTAGAAAGAGTTTTAATTGATTTTCCAATAGGGGATTCATCTGATTCTAACTTAGTTAACTGATTAACCAACTCTGCGCTTGGCTCAGCCCTAAGAAGATTAGCTAAAAATGAATACATATCAGCCCTAAGCTGATCTTCATTATTAATTATATTTAAATTTTCTGCAGTTTGAGTGCTCAAAATAATCCCCCAACAATACTATTTACTAAACTTTACAAAAAATAAAGTTTTTTTTACTTAATTTGTTAAGTTAAATTTTTTATTCTGTATAATTCAAATTATATAAAATTAGTTATAATATTTTTTCTATTGCCTGGGTGTGAAAGTCATCATTTTGGGTCTAGGCTTTTTTAAATCCTCATTTATCAACAATTCTTCTTCTATTTGAGAAGCGTTATGCAAATTGTCGTGTTTATTACCCTCAACTTCTTTTTTAACTTCTGTGCTTCCATGTTCTTCATTGTCTACGTTATCAGCTTTTTTTATTTTTTCTTTTGATTTTGTTTTTTTAATAGCTTTTGTTTTTGCCAATTTTTCTTTTTTTATTTCTTTTTTATCATTTTCATCTTGTTCACCTTCATCATCTTGACTTTCCAAAAGCTCTGAAAGGTACCCTTTGCCAACTTGATATGCTGTTTGCATACCTTCAACAACGGTTGCAGCATCAGTAAAGTCTTCATGATAATCATTAATTTCTGCGTCTGCAAAACGTATAATTGGATTCAGTTTCCAGACTCTTCTAAGAGCAATTTGACGAAGTCGATCAGGAACGCCTTTTTTAAAAAAATCATCAAGGCCTTTTTCTTTTTTAATTTTATCTGGATTCGGCAACTTAAATTTTTCTAACAGTTCATCGTCATTAAGATCCTCATATTCACCTTCATCTTCTTCAACTAGAGAAGTTTCCTTTTCTTTGTTTTGTTCTAAGGAATCTTTTTTTACTTCAGAGGAGTCTTTTTTTACTTCAGAGTTATCTTTTATATTATTTCTAGCTTTTCTTTTAGACCATCTAGAAATAAAATTATCACTCAAATTTTCTTCTTTATCTTCCATTAATAATCTCTGCTAATTGTAAATATTCTTCTTGTTTAGACGAAAATCTCCACCTCTTCTGACATTTTCATCAACATTTTTTTTGTCTCGCTTCCTTTTCTTAAACTCTTCAGGATGAAAATGAAAGTTAACAAACTTTTCTAAAAGTTCAGCTATTGGTCCATATAATGGAATTTTCTCTATCCTATCTTCACCACAGTCTTCGTAGTCCTGGATATGATAAGGAGACAAAGAAACTTCTGCTAAATGTACATCAACCAAATCCTCAGATGATTTTTCTTCTTTCTCATCTGACTTATCTATTAAATCTCCATCCCTTAAAACAATGTAAACTGAAGGATCTGATGATTGAAGATTTTCTGCATATCCCTCAGCTTCAGCACGATGAAGGTCAATTGAAGCATCGGCAACATATAAGTTTTTGTTATGACTATCGTACGTTTTAATATCATTTAGTAGTGGGTAAATTCTTACATCATTAATTGGAGGATAGCCTTCTCCACTTGATACATTCAGGGGAATCAAGTCATTTATAACCCATTTATGACTCTCCCAAATATTTTCTATTTCTTGTCTTTCAAAAATAATTCTAACAGCATAAAGAAGGTGTTTTTTACTCTCTAAATTTTCCACAAGTCTCTCAGCAAAAATACTTTGTAACACAAATTAAGTTAACAATGTAGCAATATAAAAAACTAAAAAACAAATTAAAAATTTTTATATCATTAGAAAAAAATTGACAATTGATGCAATATAACTCTTTCATGCAATAATCTTTGGAGAATGAATCTTGGATATTGATAATAACAAAGTATTAATTTGCAATTGTGAAAATACTATGGAGATAGATGGTGAAGCTATTAGCAAAGCCTGTAGCTCTGCCTCAAAATGTGACGTGTACGACAATTTATGCGGTACACAATTGGATTTAGTATTAGAACAACTTAAAACTACAAAAGAAAACAATAAAAACTTATTTATAGCTTGCACTCAAGAACAACACACTTTTGAACAACTTGCAGAAGAAAATAACCTTGATGCACCTAAAACTTTCAATATCAGAGAATATGCAGGATGGTCGAAAGAAAATAAAAATTTAACTCCCAAAATTAGCTCACTTATTAATTCATCAATAAAAAACACAAAACAAACCCCTAGCCTTACTATAGAATCTTCTGGAAGATGCTTTGTATATGTTGATGCTTCAAATGGTGATGATTCATTAGAAATTGCAGCTGATTTTTGTCAAAAACTATCTTCTCATTTAGGTGTTACGCTGATGATTTCTAATGACAAAGGAGATTTTTTTACAGAAACTAAAAATTTTAAAATAACAAAAGGTTCCATAAAAAAAGCACAGGGATATTTTTCCAAATTTAAAATTGAAGTTAGTGATTTTTCAGAAATATTAAAAAGTAGTAAATCTAGTCTAGAGTTTGGAGAATTTTTTAAAGCCGTTGATACAGAGTGTGATTTAATAATAGACCTTAGCGAAAACCCACCTATGTTTACGGGCGATCACAAGAGAGATGGATATTTTCGGGGTAGCACCAATAGCCCAAGTGATCTATTAAATATTTTCACCAAAGCAATTGATATGATAGGTCAATTTGAAAAACCTATTTATGTAGATTTTAATGAAAACTTATGCGCACATTCAAGAAATAGTAAAACAGGTTGCACAAAGTGTTTAGATGTGTGTCCAGCAGGAGCGATTCAATCAATAGGTGATATTGTTTCTGTTGATCCAGGAATATGTGGTGGATGTGGTTTTTGTGGCTCTGTCTGTCCATCAGGAGCAATTCAAACAAATTACCCTAGTTTAGATATTATACTGAATTCATTATCAGATCTAAATAATCATTTTTTAAAAGCTGGAGGACAAAATCCTTCATTAATCTTGTTTGATTTAGAGTTTGGGAATGAAATGATTAACCTTATTTCAAGACATGGCAAAGGTCTACCAGCTAATTTAATACCTTATGGAATGCACTCAGTTGGAAGAGTTGGGCATGATATATTGGTGTCTACTATAGCTCTTGGTTTCAAAAAAATATTTATACTCACAAATCCTAAAAACAGTGATGAATATACCTTTTTACCTCATCAGGTTGACCTTGCAAACTCACTACTTTCAGGGATTGCTAAAAATAATACCAATTCAATCCATATTATTGAAGAAAACGATCCTGACAAAGTGGAACTTAAAATTTACGAAAAAGATGGTTATACAAAAATCAAATCTTCTCCCTTTGTTGCACTTGGCGCTCCAAGGGGAATTTTGAGAGCTGGTATGCAGGGCTTGTCCAAATCAAATAACAATAAAAATTCTATCTTAGAATTACCAGAAGGCGCACCTTATGGTAAGGTAGATATTAATCTTGATAGTTGCACAATATGTTTATCATGCGTAAACGCATGTCCTGCAGGGGCACTACAAGACAATCCTGATTCACCGCAATTATTGTTTAGAGAGGACGCATGCTTGCAATGTGGTATCTGTGTCGCAACATGTCCAGAAAAAGCTATTTCACTTATACCACAATTTAATTTAAATGACGACGCCATGTCCGCAAAAGTTATAATAGAAGATCAACCTTTTGATTGTATTGAATGTGGTAAAACATTTGGATCTACTAAATCAATTGAAAGAATTATAGACCGTCTCTCTTCTCACTCAATGTTTGAAGAAGATGGAAGAACTCAAATGCTCAAAATGTGTGAGGACTGCAGAGTTGGTGCGATGTTTGCTCAAAAAGATAAAATGCTTGAGGCAAAGGAAAGACCAAACCCAAGAACAACTGATGATTACTTAAAAAAAGATTAAGATAAATCAGCTAAAGGTAGGTTTGTTAATAGGTTTTGAGGTTTAAACTTGATTTTTGATTTATCATTCATTGCTAAACCTAAATAAACAGGCTTATTAACCATTGTTTTTACAAACCCATCTTGAGCTTCAAGTTGAAACAAACATAATATCTGTTTAAGCCTCAGTTCAGAAACCTCTAATCCTTTATAAAGGTCATTTAATATAGAGTTTGAGTCACTTTCAAGGCCTAAATGCCATGACCATTTCTCATCTTCAATTTTTTGCATTGATTTAATAGATGTCTCTATTGACAAAAAGTGCGATATCCACTTTTCCATGACCCTTGCTAAGGCCTCCAAACCAGGCTTCGTATATGCCAAGTCAATAGAAGTATCAAATTTATCTGACCTTTCCCAATAATTATCAGCTGTACTCTCTCTTAAGATGTCAATATCAACCTCTAATTGTTTGGGGTCATTCCTAGCTGGGTTTCTTTGCTCCGCCTGTGCCTCCACTGTTAATTCGTCAGCGACCATGATTTCGTCTTCAGCAATTGTAACCACCTGAGTTCTAAAAAATAATTCTGAAGCTCTTACTTGCAAAGCGTAAGGACAATCATTAAGAATGTTTCTTAAAATTATTTGAACTAGTTGGTCAACAAAAAGTGGAGGAAAATCTATCTCTTTACCTCTTGCTATAGCTAAATAGGCAGAGTCTAAAGTTGGGTAATGAGACAAAAAATCTCTGAAACGCAGAATGACCTCATAATTAAAAATTACATCTTTATCTTTAATTTTTTGAAGATCATTTTTTTCTACAGAAACAAAAGGATTATCAATTAATCTTTTATGTAGTTCTATTTCAGCTGGACATGATTCCTCTATTGGCGCCACTTCTGGCCTGTAGAAGTAGGCTCTCATAAAATCTTCAGTTGGAACAAGGTGCCCTTCCTTGTTTTTATCCAGCAAATGCCAGCCAGATGTTAGCCAAAAATCATTATTGATCATTTTAAATAATCTTCCTCTATGTTTGGTCTTCCTCTACGACAGTCCAAATTTTTTGTTCAGCACAAGATTCTGCCTTTGGTAAGTTTCTATACTTTTCCTTAATTCCTTCTTTTGTCCATTCTCTTGAAATACTTAGTAGGCTACCCTTGTCATGATCTTTACATAACTCTAACATTAAACTTATTTCTTCAGATGCTGCTTTGGTAGCAATTTCTTTTGTTGGAGCTCCATATTTATCCATTAAATATTGACCAAGATCATTTTTTAGCTCTTCTAAATCTTCTGCACTTACGCTCACTAGACTAACTAATGTAGAATAACCAAAAGTTTTACATCCCATAAATCCATTTGAAAAAGCTTGTTTAACCTTACCTTTAAGATCTTCTGGTTCTAAATTATAAAAATTAAAAGTTCCTACAACCGCAAGTTCCCCTTCTTCTGAAGCTAAGGGAAATATATTTAAATCTGACTTATCAAAGCGTATTGTTCTAGCAAATTTCATGTTAAATTAATGTCTCCAATTTCTTTTAAAACGTCTGTTGGAGACAAAAAAAGTTCTTTTTCATTTAATTTAACTATTGCGAGCCCATTTTCATCTAAACCTACCCAAGATACCTCTTGATTGCCCTTAATAGTAATTACCTTTGATTCTTCTCTTCTTTTATTCCAGGCTTCAGCCACTGGCTTGAAGCCATCATCTTCCCATTGACTTACCCAGGCCAAAAAATGTCTAGATAAGGATTCTATAGCTCTTGTTCTAGATATATACCCAGCCCCTTCATCAGCAAGTGAAGTAATGTCAGGCCTTATCTGACTTTCATCTTCTTGAAGATTGTTATTTAACCTAAGCTTAATACCCACTACAAGCCAGTCTGGTATTTTATTATCATCAGTAGATGGTGAAACTTCAATTTTAACAAGCCCAGCTTCACCTCTGTTTAAAAAAACAAGCCCAGGATAAGCAAAAGTTACAGCCACCTCTGGGGGAGCTAAGGCTCCAATAGAATCGCTAGCGGCAACCATCATGACATATAATATCTGATTACATTTTATTTTTATTACCTCTGGTATTAAAACAACTGCGATCTCAACATATTCTAAATTTTCTGAATAAAAAACAGTTCCCGCATCACTTTTAGAGGCAGCTGAAATAGCTTTAGTAAAAACATCAACTTTTTCAGGCACAGCTATTGGAGTTAAAATAGGCGGCAATAGAGGTGGATCATCATCATTTGCCGGATCTGGCTCATAATATAAACTCATTTTAATTCCTCTTCATCTAATTTAATAGATTTAATAATGGTTTTAGCCATTGTTCTGTAATTAATAGATTGTATCGATTCGGGGTCAGAAATTATAATCGGTATACCAGAATCTGATCCTTTTCTTACTTCAGCAGAAATTGGAATTTCTCCTAACAAATCTATATTTCTTTTTTTGGCCTCTATTTTGACGCCTCCTTCTCCAAAAATATGATCTACCCTACCACAATCAGGGCAAGACCAGTAAGACATATTCTCTATCATTCCTAGAACTGGAACGTTTGCTTTTTGAAACATAGTCAAAGCTTTTACAACGTCTAATAAAGCTATATCTTGGGGCGTCGAAACAATAATGGCTCCCGCTAGATTTACTTGCTGTGCTAATGATATTTGAATGTCTCCAGTCCCTGGAGGAAGATCAATGACAATTACATCTAAATTACCCCAAGCAACTGAATTGAGCATTTGAGTTAGAGCGGATTGAACCATAGGCCCCCTCCAAATCATAGCAGTATCATCTGGGACAAGAAGGCCCATAGACATCAAGCTGATTCCAAAATTTTGAAGTGGGGCAACCATATCCCCACCAACAGAAGCTGGTCTCCCACTAACACCTAACATCCTTGGTTGAGAAGGGCCATATACATCAGCATCCAAGAGGCCAACACTATAACCTTCTAATTTTAGCGCTATAGCTAAATTAACTGATGTTGTGGATTTCCCGACTCCTCCCTTACCAGAACCCACAGCTATAAATCTCTTAACATTACTTTCAAGTACTTTTTCAGTCATGTTGTCACTGGATTCGACTTTAGTTTGCTCACCTTTATTTTCATGGGCAGTTACGACGACAGTAGCACTAGTTACACCATCAATTTTTAAAAGTTTTTGTTGAGCCAACTTTCTAACGGGCTCCATTGAAGCTCCCCTATGGACAGGCACTTCCAGAGTTACAGCTATGTTAGTATCTTTAATGGTTATGTTATTAATAAAACCAAGAGAAACTATATCATTCGATTGCGAAGGATCCTGAACTTCTTTTAAAATACTTAATACTAGCTCTTTTGTGATTTTAGTCATTGTTTTTAGGAAGTAACAAAGTAGCATTAATAGAATGATTAAAATCTAATTCATCTATTTTTATTTTAGCTGTTATATTTATAGTTGATTCATGGCTCAACTCACCATTTTCTATCTTTTTTTTAATTAGGTTTTCCAGCTCCTTGTGAGTAGTTACTCCTAAGTTTTTAAGAAATTTTCTATAACTTATTTCTGATTCAGACATATCAGACATTTCTTTCTTATCTTTCATCTTATCTCCCTAATTTTTTACTCATTAATGAAAATTTTGATTATAAATTTGGATCTGCCAAATGTTCTCTAAGCATGTCCAAAAATTGCTCTGACATGTGTTTCACATAATCTTCATGGTTATCAATTTCTATAACGTTCTTTCCAACATGTGCAGAATAACGTGCCGCTGCGTAAAGCATAATATAATTTAAATCAGTGGACTTAATTGTTTTGTTTTTGGTGTTGGCAAAAGTTATAAAATGATCAGCCAATTTTAAAAAATTTTTACCATCAAGAATATCTTGATCTTTAATTTTTATATCAGAGCTCTCTGCTCTTTCATGCCATTTTGGTAATTTCATAACAAATATATTCCCTAGAAATAATAATAAACTACTTTTAAAACATATGATAGCTTACATATTTATCTTTAATTTAAAAAACTGTTTCTTATTTTTTTAAATTTTAAATATAGTTTCAGTAAGCATGGAGGATATTGAATGGCAGAGCTTTGGGCATTAACTGCAGCTGAAATTTCTAAACTTTTTAAAACTAAAGAAGTATCAGCAGTTGAGATTTGCAATGACACAATCCAACACATCGAAAAAGTTAACCCAAAAATTAACGCCGTTGTTGTAGATACCTTTGTTGAGGCAAGGAAAACAGCCTCCACGTTAGATAAAAAACTGCAAAACAAAGAAGATTTAGGTCCTTTAGCAGCCGTACCTGTAACAATTAAAGTTAATACCGATCAAATAGGTTATGCAAGTACAAATGGCCTTCGTATTCAAAAAGAATTAATCGCTACAAAAGACAGTCCCGTAGTAAAAAATCTCAAAAGCTCCGACGCCCTTATTGTCGGAAGAACAAATACACCTGCTTTTAGTATTCACTGGTTTACTAGAAACAGTTTACATGGCCACTCACTTAATCCGCATAATGACAAAATAACTCCTGGAGGATCTTCTGGGGGGGCGGCGGCTGCAACAGCTTCAGGAATGGGCGCAATTGGTCATGGCACAGACATAGCTGGTTCTATTCGTTACCCAGCATATGCATGTGGAATACACGGTTTAAGACCAAGTCTTGGCCGTGTTCCAATGATAAATTATACCACACCAGACAGACATATTGGTGGACAAATTATGGCTGTCTCAGGCCCACTTGCACGCTCAATAGAAGACCTCGAAATTGGATTAAAAGTAATGAGCAGAGAAAATTTTGATGATCCATGGTGGGCACCTATTCCATTTTCATTTAAAAAACCACATAGGAAAATAGCTTTAATAACAGAAATTGAAGGGTTAAAAGTTGACCCTATTATAAAAAATGAACTGGAAATGGTTGCCAAGAAACTTGAAGAAGCTGGTTGGATAATAGAACAACCTAAGGCTCCTAATTTTCAGGAAGCTGCTAAATTTCAAGCAACTCTTTGGCTTGGAGAGTTTAGAAGGACTGGTGGAGAAGCCATAAAAAAAGAAAATGATCCTGATGCTAATTTTATCTTTGAACAAATGTCCAGAAGATGCCCAGACACCAGTTTAGAAAGCTTCATGGATGCACTACAGAATAGAGCTAGGATAAGTAGAAATTGGAATAAGTTTTTTGACGAATATCCTTTGATTTTATGTCCCGTGACAGGAGATCTACCTTTCCCAGATTTAAAAGATCTAGAATCACAAGATTCTTTTGACTTAGTTTTTGACTCTATGCTTCCTCAAATTGCTCCTCCATATTTAGGACTACCTGGCCTTTCTTTTGCTACAAATAAAACGCCTTCCAATATACCTTTAGGAGTTCAATTTATTTCTAGAAAATATAGAGAAGATATCCTATTAAATGTAGGTTATGATTTAGAGAAATTTTTCCCCAAGATATTGCCTGTTTTCCCAAATTAGAAATAAATATTTGGTTAATAAAAAATCTTGAAAAGTAAGTTTATAACATTGTAAGATTTATAAATTAATCACTTGTGAATAATTAATGATGTTTAGATCTAACGTAAAAATCACTTATGCTGAGTCCTGGTTACCATTACATCATAGATTTTTAATACACACAGTAGAGCTTTTATCCGCAAGAATTTCTCTTGAAAAAAGATATAAAAATTTTATTTCGTTGGCTCATGATAAAAAGGGAACGGAATTATGGAAACACGCTTTAACCTCTATGGGCATTAAGACGCCCATTTTAGATCCACTTCCCAAAAGGAGTAAATCCAAAGGACTAATAATAGCTGCTAATCACCCATTTGGAGTTGCAGATGGTGTTTTTTTATCATGGTTTGCATCCACTTTAGATGAAGATTTTAGAGTTATTGCTCATGGAGTGCTTCAACGAGAGCCTATTTTAGCTACCAATATTCTGCCTATAGATTTTAGTAATAGAAAAAATGCAATGAGAGATAATGTTGCAATAAGAAAAAAAGCTATAAATATATTAAAAAATGGAGGCGTTATTGCTATTTTCCCAGCTGGTGGAGTGGCTTGGTCTAGGCGAAAGGGACAACCTATTGAAGAAGATAATTGGAAACCCATGCTTGGAAGGTTAATAAACGATTCTAAATGTGATGTCATTATTACTAAATTTAATGGGCAAAACTCAAAAGCATTCCAAGTTGCATCAAGAATTCATCAAACTATTCGGCAAAGTTTATATTTATATGAAATTAAAAAAAGCTTGGATAAACCAATGGAATTTAAAATATTAAAGTATTTTAAAAATCAAAACTTGCCAAAGGTAAACGACAAAGATTTGTCACTTTACCTTCAAAACGAATTAAACAATTCAACTTAAGCACCAAAAAGCTTTCCTCCCTTTTTTGAAAGTTCTGGCGGAGCTGTAGGTCGTTTCAAAAACGTATCAACATCCTTAACATCTAAAAACTTATCTCCAGCTTTAACTATTTCTGTGTTTGGTAATTTGTTTATTGGTGTATATTTAGGATGATGATGATCAATAAACGGATTGTTTCTAGCTGCATTATAACAACATAGTAGGGTCCAACGTCTATTTGGTGAATTATTTTTGTCAGATCTATGAAGCGTATTACAATGAAAAAACAAAACATCTCCTGGATCCATTTCGCAATAAACTAGCTCCAGTTGTTTTTTTGCTTCTTCAACTCTTTTTAAATCAACACCTACTTGGCCACTTTCAAGTAGAGCATGGTCAATTCTACCAAGATTATTAGAACCAGACAAAACCTGTAAACATCCATTTTCCTTTGTGCATTTATCTAAGGCAATCATTACAGTTGCCATTAAAGGAAATAAACAGCCATTATTATACCAGTAGCCATAGTCTTGGTGCCACTCCCAAGCTCCACCCTCATATGGTTCTTTTGCTGTTATTTTAGAGTGATAATGGTAAACTTCGCCTCCTAGCAAATCTTCCATAGTATCAACTATTTTTTCGGACCTTGCTGTAACCCCATATATACTATCGTCAGGATGGTTCCAGGCCATCATCTTAGTAGTTAAACCTTCTGAATCTTTCCTATCATATAAGTGATCCCTAATAGCCGGATCTAATTTGGAAGCATTTTGTAGAAGTTTTGTTTCTTCATCATTAAAAAAATTCTTCACAATAACATAACCGTTTTGATGAAAACTTTGTGTTTGTTTTTCATCGAGAAATGAAGTCATTATATTAGCCTTTTAATTATTATATAAGTGATATTAATTCATACTTTTTAATAATTGCCAATTCTTATAAGAAGATTTTACATCTGAATCACAAGCGAATGCATCGAAAATTTTTTGTAAGAAAATTAAAAGATCTTTACTAAGTTTATCTTTGTTTTTTAACACCTCAATCCAAATTGTCATAGAGCTGTGGACAATAGCTATCGGGATTGGATCAACATTATAAATTTTGCCATTTTGAATATCATTATCAAGTAGATTTAAATTTTTAGAAAACTCAACATGTAAGTCTGATAGATTTTTTAGAATAATTGATGTTGAACCCTCTCTACTGTGCTTCGAATTTGGTTCACTTTCCCATTTTCTATCTAATAAATTTTTTAAGGGTTCAGGTATTTTTTTTATTTTTATTTTTAAATTTTGAAAATCAGTATCTATTGTTTTCAGTAAAGAAATATTATGATCATCATTATTAATTTTAAATTTTTCACCAGATTTGTATGCATTATAAATTTGGTACATTCTTCTTGATGTTTTAATTAACTCAGTCACAGTCAATTTAACAAAAATACTTTTTTTAGAACCTTTAATTATAGTTCTTAAATCTGCCTCAACTTGTTCTCTTTTCTTTTCAGTCATTTTGCTAAAACAAATCTATTTTTTTAGTACAATTGTAAAGAGTATTTTTCATACATAGATCATACATTTCTTTCCCTTTTAAATATTCATCATTATTCATTATATTCTTTAGCATATTAATATTTTGCTTTGCTCCATTAATGTTTAGGTCCTCTGCTAATTTCCACCACAAATAAGCTCTAGGATAACTTTTGCTAATGCCCTGGCCTTGGTAATACATGTTTCCAAGAAGCAACCTAGACATGGGATGTTCTCTAAGAGCCGCAAACTTGAATGATTTAAGAGCCAATTTATAATTTTTTTTAATACCAGACCCTTTTAAGTATGAATGCCCCAAAGCATAACTTGCTAAAACATTACCTTGGTTTGCTGCTAAAAAAAACCAACCAAAAGCTTCATTGAGATTTACCGGAACACCCAAGCCTTTTTTATACATGACACCTAAATTATACTGAGCTTTATCGTCTCCTAAATTTGCTTGATAACTTAAGTAATAAAGAGCAGTTTTGTAATCTTTGGTTTCTAAAGCTTCGTAGCCTTTAAGGTTATCATTGGCAAATGAAACTGAACTAAATTGAATAAACAACAAAACAAATAATCTAATCATTTTCCTAAGGCACCTGATTAAATAAAATTTAAATATTAAATGTTATAAAATTAAAACCTACAAGTTTTTATAATAAAATTCGTATTTTTTAAATAAAGAGATTATAAGGAAAAAAGTTTTTCAAACATTTAGGTTTACCCTTGCCTTCAATAAAAAGTATCGGAAATTTTACTAACAACCTTCCAAAACCATTAATCGCAATATGCTTAATGATAATATCAGGTTTATTCTTTGTAATTATGCATAGTGCAGTCAAATACTTGTCAAAAGAAGTTCATATTTTTGAAATTGCATTCTTTCGTTGTGCATTAGTTGTATTTGTTTTAGCTCCATTAATTTTCCAACAAGGAAAAAGCATCTTTATTACCAAACAACCTAAAATTCAATTTTTAAGAATTTCTACAAACTCAGTTGCTATGTTGTGTTTTTTTTATGGAATTACTTCTACTCCACTTGCACAATTAACTACCCTAGGTTTTACCGTTCCTATTTTTGCAACTATTCTTGCTGTAATTTTTATGGGAGAAAAAATCAGAATTCGAAGGACAAGTGCACTTATAATAGGTTTCATTGGAACAATAATTGTTATGAGACCAGACATATCAATTGAATTAGGTGCAATGTTGATAATTTTTTCTTCATTCCTATGGTCAGTTTGTTTGATTTTTATTAAAAAACTCACCCAAACTGATAGTGCAATTACAATTTCACTATATTTTGGAATAGGAATGATACCAGCCACTTTTGCAATGGCGTTTCCTGTATTAGAAATGATAGATATAAGACAATTCTTAATTTTAGTATTTATTGCTATCACAGGAACTTTAGCTCAAACTATAATGAATTCTGCTTTGAAAAAAGGAGAGTTGGCATTACTTCTGCCTTTTGATTTTCTTAGGCTTATATGGTCGGTGCTTATTGGATATGCATTATTTGCAGAAGAACCTCAAATAACACTTTGGATAGGCGGAGTTCTTATAATAGGTTCAACATCATATATAGCATGGCGAGAATCTTCTCTTAAAAAAAGTAAAATTTAATTTAAACTATTAGCTTGATAAACTAGATGCTCCACCATGTTCTGCAGACCATTTAGTAGGGTCATTTAAAAAACTCTCTACTTCTGCGATAGCATTATTATCAAAATAATTATATTCTTTTGCAACTTTTAGAACGTCCCACCATGTTGCCAATGAATGCATTTGTAAACCTATCTTATCTAAGGTTTTTTTTGTTTGAGGGAAAATATCATAATAAAAAACTACAAAAGTATGATCTACTTTTGCTCCTGCTTTACGCAAGGCTTCACAAAATTTGATTTTACTATTTCCATCAGTTGTTAAGTCCTCTACAAGGAGAACGTGTGAATTGTCTTTGAAATCACCCTCAATGAGTGCGTTTCTTCCAAAGCCTTTAGGCTTTTTCCTGACATACTGCATTGGAAGCATTAGACGATCTGCAATCCAAGCCGCAAAAGGGATTCCTGCAGTTTCTCCCCCTGCAATTGAATCAATTGTTTCAAATCCAATATTTTGAGTAATTACGGATGCTGAAAAATCCATTAAAGTATTACGAACTCTAGGGTAAGAAATTAATTTTCTACAATCTATGTAAACTGGGCTAGCCCAACCAGACGTAAATTTAAAAGGTTCATCAGAACTAAAACGAACGGCCTCGACCTCAATTAACATTTTAGCTGTCAGCTTAGAAATAAAATCTTTATCTAAAAAACTAGTCTGAAACATACTTTTATCTTCCTTAACTTTGATTTGAAAAAATAGGATTATTTAATTTTATACACACTAATTTTTAAAGATTAATAATTAACAAATATAAATTATTTATAAAAATCTAACTTTCTCTGATAAATATAAACTTACTCTCATCTGATATTGAATGGTTATATGAATATCTATCTAAATTAAAGTTTTTTATATTTTCAACCTCAGTTATTTGGTTTTGAATAATAAACCTTGCCATTGCTCCACGTGCATTTTTTGCATAAAAACTAATGATTTTATCTTTACCATTTTTACGCTCCATAAAAACAGGAGTAACCACTTTTAGCGCTAATGTATTTGGTTTAATCACACTAAAGTATTCGTTAGAAGCACAATTTACTAAGGTATTCGTTCCTATTTCTTGAGCATACTCATTTAAACTTTGAGAAATTTTGTTATCCCAATATTCATATAATGTATTTCCATGATTGCCTTTGAGCTTGCTGCCCATCTCCAATCTATATGGCTCTATAGAATCTAATGGTCTTAACAAACCATATAAACCAGACAAAATTCTCAGATATTTTTGGGCCCATTCAAGGTCAATTTTATTTAACTTTTCTGCGTCTAAACCCTTATAAGTATCTCCAGCAAAGGCAAAAAGAGCCGCTTTTTTTTCTTGATTCCCAAAACTCATAAATCTTTCTTTATTAAGCTCTGCTAATTTAGGGCTAATACCCATTAAATCTTTTAATTGGTTTGAACTTAGATCACGTGCAATCTCTACTAAATTTTTGACATCTTCTTTAAAAAGTGGCTCTGTTATATCAATATTATTCAGAGGATTCATATTCAGTTTTTTTGCGGGTGAAACCACAACTAGCATTATAAACTCCGTTTATTATTTAAAATAATGTATAGACATCTAAATGTCTAGATTATCCGTCTAATAGTGTTTTGAAATAAAATGTAAAGACGTTATACATTAATTAATTTTATCTTACTTATTTTTCATTGGGTTTTTAATGGGACTAGTTTTTTCAAAGCAATTCGTAACAGTATTTCTTTTGATTATTTTAGTTTTGGTTTGGAGCTCAGTTTGGTCTTTATTTAGAATTGCTATGGAAGCAATTCCTCCTCTTAGTTTTAGAGTTATTATAGGATTACCTGCTTTTCTTTTATTGCTAATCCTTGGATATAAAAAAGTTAAAACAGTTAAAATTCCAAAAAACAATATTAAGTCACTTCTCTTGATTAGTTTTTTTAACGTAACTCTTTGGCAGATCTTAATGCTATATGGGATTACTATGTTAGGAGGAGGTAGAGCTGCAGTTTTAACCTATACAATGCCCGTATGGGCGACAATTTTTGCTACAATTTTTGGATATGAGAAAATAAATTCTTCTATAATTGTTTCCTTAATTTTAGGAATGATTGGTATTTTTTTTCTTTCTATTGAAATAAATATTTTTGAAAATATTTTTGGTTTTCTAATTACACTTTCTGCAGGTTTAAGTTGGGCAATTGGTACGATGATAGTAAAATATGGAGGCATTAAATCTGATGGATTAGTTGTAGCAGGATGGCAACAACTTATTGGGATTATTCCTATTATTCCGTTTGCTCTGTACTATGACTTAAATAATTTTGGCGATATTGAATTAAAACATGTCTTAATAATTTTTTATGGAATATTCTTTTCAAGTGCGTATACATATTGGGCTTATTTCACTGTTTTACAAAAGTTTTCTGTAAACATCACCTCAATTTCTGTTATGACAGTCCCTGTTTTGGCAGTCTTAATAGACTATTTGATGATAGACTTCCCATTCTCAACATTAGATTTGTTAGCATTAATTTTCATAATTTCTGGTATTTATATTGCTGCAACTAAACCCTTTAGTAAGAAATAAAAAAACATAATTAAACTTAGAAAAAGATGATTAATTAATATGTGTTAAAAATGAGGTTAATTAATGGAATATGAAATGAAAGAAGGTCGCCCTAAGACATGGGATAAGACAAAACGTTTTTATGAAATATCATACCCCAGTGGTAAAAAAGAAATATGGAAAGATATCACCGCACGAGAATGCCTAACAAGGTATGAAAGCATGGACCCATATGGGAACGGCTTGAAATTAAGAGAGATAGTAGGCAAAGAATTAAAATTACAAAAAATAATGGATGGCAACAAAAATTAAATAAGAAATGAGCCTTATTTTAACTAGATAAAGAAAGACATAACAATGAACTCAATTAACAAAACACACAACTTATTAAAGGGTGTTTTGTTTTTCATGACAGCAATTTTCTTTATATCTGTTGTAGATACAATATGTAAGCTCTATACAAAAGAATTTCATGCAGTTCAGATTGTTTGGGGGTATTTTGTTGGTATAAACATAACACTTTGTATCTTTTTTTTTATTAAAGGTGAAAAATTTTCAAAATTGAAGGAAACGGATAAGCCAATCCTTCAAATTATTCGTCCAGGTTTTTTAGTTTGTTCTATATCTAGCCTTTTTGTTGGCCTAACATATTTACCACTAGCTGAAGCAACTGCTATAGGATTTGTCGCTCCATTATTTATAACTATACTTTCTATCCCTATTCTAAAAGAAAAAGTAGGTATGCATCGCTGGAGCGCTGTAATAGTTGGTTTAATTGGGGTTATAATAATTGTAAGACCAGGTGGGAGTTTTTGGCATTTAGTGTCTATTATGCCCTTAATAGGAGCATTATTCTTTGCACTTTTTCAAATTTTAACAAGGTTACTGTCTACAACTGAAAAAACTCATACAACTTTATTTTATACAGGTCTTGGAGGTTTAGGGTGGTCAAGCTTAATCATGCCATTTGTCTGGGTAACTCCTACTCCAATTCATATTTTGGTATTTGTTGCTACAGGGATCCTAGGAACGTTAGCACATTTATGCATGATAAATGCTTTCGATTATGCTGAAGCTTCTCTATTAGCTCCTTATAATTATACAAAATTGTTGTGGGTAAGTGTTTTTGGTTATTTCGTTTTCGATGATATTCCAAGTTTTGAGATGTGGGTTGGCGCCCTGGTAATAGTTTCAGCAGGACTTTACGTTCTTTATAGAGAAAAAAAACACACACATAAATAACTGTATTTTATATATTGAGGGAGACAACCTCCTCGTTATTCCATTTTAATCATCTGTTTTACTTAAATTTTATAGAGTAATCATTATTTAGTCTACAATTTAGCCTACAACTTTTTTTAAGTATTAAAGTTTATTAAAAATTTCGTTACTGATTTTTTTTCATCATTCTTTCATGCACCGCAACCATCCCTCTTTTAGACATGTCACTTACCTCAGCAGCATGTTTTTGAAGCAGCTTGATGACCTCAGGGTTCGTAGATGTTTGAATTACTTTTATACCCATGTTGGTAAGTTCGATGTCTGTGTCAATTTCTTCATAAACATCAAATAATGCATTCAAAGTTGGGGATTGAATAATTACTTCTGGATTTTTGCCCTCTTGTAGCCTTGTAACCATCATTGTCACATGAGAAACGATTGCTTCCCTTAAAGTTTCGTTTTCAGCTTCTGTTATCGTAACAATGCCACTTTCTAAATTAGAAACAGCTCGTATTATACCTTTGTGGGAACGAAATATTTCCTTCAGGTCGTTAACTTCTTGTTCGGTTGTATCTTTGCCCTGTAAACCCGGCATATTCACTTCATCGTGTTTATGATTATGACCTTTCTTATGTTTGTTTGCTGATTGAGCACCATGATGAGAATTATGCATTGCAGTATAATTATGATTATTACCTGCATGCTTCATATAGAAGAATGTAGCAGCTACACCAGCCATAAATATAGAAATGTAAATAATAATACTTTTCATTTTGTAAATTTATTGAAGTTAGAATGATTGTTTATTTAACATAGCTATAAACTATATTTAGTTTAATAAATCCACTT
>ERZ651776.1626-NODE-1626-length-26427-cov-10.555636_pt1 | contig 26427 bp, 13 predicted proteins | sample MGYA00514761_ERZ651776 | MGnify/ENA metagenome assembly ERZ651776 | reverse complement strand
ATTGTCGCTCGCGTCGTCGCCCTTCAAAATCCGCAAATTCGACTCCTCGTTCTCCTTCTGAAGCTTCGCAATCGACTCCACATTCATGCTGGCGATTAACTTAACCTCCGTGTTGTGCTTGAAGGTTTTCTCGTACTGACGGAGATGGGATGGTAGTTTTGGGAAGATGCCCTTCCTGTCGTCGACGTAGTCAATCCAATCCATCGCCATTGTATTCGGGTCCTTATTCTTCTTGTAAAGATTTTCGAAGAGCTTCATCTCGCTAGGCCTCACGACGGGAGCGAAGGGTATCGGGAGGCAGGATTTTCTCGCGGCGTAAGCTTGATCGGGGGTGAGCTTGGGTTTGGGCTTTCCATTCATGTGCTTTCTCAGCTTTTTGTCGAGCTCCTTATCGTGGATAGGGATGGTGCCGAATCGTTCAGGGGTATCTGCGAAGTCGCTCGCATTGGACCAGCCGGGATAAACGATGACGCTGTGGTTCTTGATATTGAGGCGCTGGATCTCGTCGACAAGCCACGTGTCGTAGTGTCCGATCTGAGGGAAGTTGGTTCGGTGGCGCTCTGAAGCTCGCTGGTTGAACCGGTGACGGAAGTTCATCAGGAGACAGTCCGTTAGCTCAACACCACAGCTCCAATTCTTAAATATTGTCACCAGCTGCTTGTGGACGTTCTCGACGGCGTTGGTGCCGCGGGTGCAGGTGTAGAGGAACAGGCCGCGCCGGTCGCGAGCTATATCACCGTTCTTATCGAGCTTATAGAAGTAGTAGTTCTTGTCGGGAGGGTCGCTTACGTAACCTTTGGAAATATCCTCCAGCACGCCCTTTGCCTTCTTCCACGCGCTATCGTTAAACAACGGTGCACCACCCTTGGAATCGCGCAGATTTCCGAACTCCTCGTAGACGGCCCTCACACGTGCATACAGCTCCTTTGGGGGGGGGATGTAACGTTTGATCCGCGATTGGAAGAAGGACTGTTTGTGCTTCCGCATCCCCGCTATCAGATCGTCGCTCATTCCGTCTTTCTTCAACGCGGCTGTAACCCGCTCCAAGTCGGCGGGGTCCTCTATGTAGAACGCGGCTTTGAGGGCTTGGAAGAAGTTCTTCTTGCCGACGTGGTTCATCGGAACATTGGCTCGTTGAGAGTAATGAAATTGGTCCCCCGTGACGGCCTGAACGGGTCCGAATGATGTTGGCCTCTTGCCCAGCTTTTCGTCGTAGTAAATCTTGTCCGCTTTCTTCTTCTCCTCTTTCTTCCTCTTCTCGTCGTTGTTGGAGTCCCCGTTGTCGCTATCGTCGTCGTCGCTATCGTCGTCGTCGCTATCATCGTCGTCGCTATCATCGTCGTCGCTATCATCGTTGACGCCGTCATTGTTATTTTTCTCGTGCGGCTCGTCATCAAAATACCCATCGTCGTCGTTGTTGTTCGGGGAGGGGGTCTCCTCTACATCACTGGAGTCGTCATTGCTTTTGGGGTGCAATGATTGCGGGAGAGGATCGCAAAGCATCTTGACAGGGACGTAGAGCGTGAAACCCTCAACGCCGAGCTCCCCAAGAGTCACTTCGTGAGACTTTGCCGCGTTAGCCTTCTCGTAGTATTTGATGATGGCAGCTTTCGCGAACACCGACGTTATTTTAACCAAAACTCGTCTCGCTTTCACAGCAGCGGTAGTCTTCTTAATACTGTACCCGCCTGGCTGCAGCTTTTGGTTCACATCTGTGTCGGCCACTACGACCCCTGTCGCAATTCGCCCAAACATCTCCCCCTTATGACTGGTCGCAACATCAACAAGCCTCCCAACAATCGCCTCCGACCTGACCTTCATCCTCCAGTTAATGTCCACCATCTTCGACAACTCGGTGTATATCCGGAGGGAGACAATCGTGTCAAGGGCGGCATACTTGATCTGATCCGCCGTCAACTCCTCAGCGCTCCAATGCGACGACTGCAGCCCCTTGTCCAACTGCTCCCCCAAAACCAACTTCGTCAACGCCTGCAGGCTGACTGAAGCGCTCGGAACAACGCCCCTGTCATTCGCCATCGTCGCGAGCTCGACCCGCGCCGAATTCTCCTTCAAATCATGGCAGGCAAAGTCCCTCTCGATTTTTGCGACGTCGACTCCAACGGACCTCCCTGTGAGCTTCAGTGTATTTAGCAAGAGTACGAGCTTTCTTGGGAGACTTTTGAAGCCCTTCACCCGAAAGAGAATGGTTTTAATCCTCGTGTCCTCACCATCGTCGCCGTCGTAATAGCTGATCTGGATCAGCGATATTTTTTCGGGGCCGCTTCTGTTATACTCCCACTCTGAGTCCAATGCAATCGTATCATTATCATCCTTTGCCTTCTCGAGGATATTGCTGCAGGCGGTATTCATGTCCTCTCGGCTAGAAGAGATGACACGAACATCATTGGAGTCGTATTGGGGAGGGGGGAGCTCGTAGGGGTCCCTCGTTCTGTTGGAATTGAAGCGCTCTTGTCTCTCCGCTACGCCGTTGAAAACTTTCTGGAAGAAATTGCGGTCGTGGGATGGCTTGTCAGTCGTGACGTGTGTGATGCACTCCTGGTTGTACTCCTTCTGCGTCTGTATCATCGCTTCGAGGGGAGTTCTCATCTGGTCGTGGCCGTCCGTGACAGTCAAATTCTGGACCCGGATCTCCCCGAATTCGTTCGTGCCCGTCTGGAGACACGCGTACAACGCCTTGCCGTTGAGGCGTGCTAGTAATTTAGGAACTTTGTAGGAAGCGTCGATACTTAAACTAGTGCTAGGTTAGACATCGCAATGCTCGATATCGCGCGAGTCGCGTTTGCTGGCTGTCGAAATAGTTCTCTCACCTAGTCGCACTCCGCATCTTCACCGCCTTATCACAGTGTGTCCTAATCGACGCAGAGTAACTCAGGTACACGGACTTGATGTAATTTTTGCTTCGAATCTTACCGTTGTACTTTTTGGGGTCACCGTACCTACTGAACTGCTCGTGCTCGTCCTTATTTGTCGAAATCTTCGGTTGCATCGACTCTCTCTCATACTGCACCCATAATTCTGCGTGATGGCTTGTCTGCAGTTCCAAAATCATGCTGGCGATTTGAGAAGACTTCATCCCACTCGCAAACGACGCAACCACCATCCTCATTAGCGTCCGGTCGATTCCCAATCTTTTCGTTAGGTGAGCCGGGAAGTGTGTCTGGAAGTCGCTCCATTTCATCGAGTCCTGGTCAAAACCATTAAAACGATAACGCACAGAGGTGTCGCTCTTTTGCAACTTTTTCCCCCGGTGGTCATTTTCCTCTTCCTCCTCCGAGTCGCTCTCGTCAACGCTCATCTCGTCGTCGCATAAATCAGCCACCTCCTGTTTGGGTGCCTCAGTATACTCCTGCACGCTCCCCGCGGACTTAAAAAAATTCACAAAATTCAAGGAGTCCATTGCCTGCACTCCATTCTTCCTCTCCCTACTCGGTTTCAACAACTCGTGCTTTTTCCCACACGTCTTGCACCTATATCTCATACCCATCAAGTAGTAATCACGATGTAACCCAATGACACGACGAGCCGGCTTTTTCGACTCCCGCCCGTCCCTCTCAACATTGTGGTTCGACCCGCATGTTGGACAACTCGGGAGCACCTCGAACCTCACATCGGGGACCCAGACATAGGTGTCCATGTAATAAGCGCTCTCGTGGAACTCGATTTTCAGCTTCCCACAGAGATACTTCGCTGCACAGGCCCTCACCCACCATCCGTTCATGTCGAGATATTCACGCAGCCAACTCGCCATTTCTCCCTTATTTCCAATGGAGATGGCCCCATGAATGGCAGGAAGAAGAGCAGCCATCGCGTCGCTGTAGGTTGAATCGGTCCTCAGCATGTCAATGACGCCCACCCCCTCATCATCTGACTCATCCTCTTCATCTTCCATCAACCCTACATTCACATGACGATTGTCGTCGACAGGATACGGGTCGTCTGCTGTGTTGCTGTTGGATGGATCGGATGTGTTGACGGTGGAGGAAGACTGTTTGTCTGCTGTGTTGTTGTTGGAGGGATCGGATGTGTTGACGGTGGACGAAGACTTCCGCCTTTTCCGCCCTTTCTGTGGGGTGGCGAGGGGAGAAGCATTCATCGCCATTGACAATTAAAAACTTGTCGCAGCTATGAATACGCTAACGTTATTCTGATATGGCACGGTTTTTTCTGCAAAAAAGAAGCGTTGGTGAAGGGAAATCAGTACTATTGCTGATTTATAGGCAATTTCTGGAGGCTAATTTAAAAGGCTATGGCTAATTTTCGACATATTATAAGTACGGAGCCTTTGTAATGGAGTATTTACAACCTCGATTCAAGTTAATGAACTTTGTAACTTCATCGGTATGTGAATTATTCATCCTCAAAGATCGTCTATAAACCCCCAGACTATGGGCCAATAGCCGAAAATTCCTCTTTCCTGCTCTTGAGCTGTTTTTGACAACAATTTTTTTTGGAAATTGTGGATTTGAGGCTAAGAAGCCCTTGCTTTTCCTAGAGAGATATAGGAAATTCGCGAAGTCCTCTCGACCTCTGCTTCTAATAAAGCGAACAAACAAACAGTGATGGTGTTATATTAAACCAACCCAACAAGATACTGATACTGCAGGAAGAGGAAGATCACAGAACTAAACCTTCTCAAAAAAGTTATTACTATCCCTACTTTTCTTGGCTGAGCAATTCCGCCTCATCTTTTGTGAACAAACAATTCTTCTTTTGTGAACAAACAATTCTTCATCGAGAGTGTTCTCGCGAGCGAAATATGTAGTGTACTACGCTCGGTCATGCACACTCTCGAAAATTGCAGTAAAATTGTTTCATTACATCACAAGAAGAGGGGCGGCAACATGCTCAACCTACGAGGATCACGTGTTGTAAAGCGAGGCAGCAAACGTAGGTGCGTCTCGCTGTTTTACAGCAACTAACGATTCTGTTAATTCTCGTGTATCCCTGTCGAAGCATTTCTCGCACGCTCTGAGGAGCTCCTGCACTGCCCCATACTGCCCCTTCTCGGCCTTTTGAATTGCATCGTGTAGGATCCAGTTCCGCATAATGAAGCGAGGATTCACTCCTTGCATGACTCGGAGGCGCTCCCGACCCTCGACCTCCTCTCCGCCCTCACCCTCCTTCAAAAGCCTCTTCTTGTAAATGCTGAGGAAGGTCCTCCACTTGGACCTGTCAGAGTCTCGCTTGGCATCTGGGTCGATGGTGTTCATATGCTCAGCGCGCTGCTGGAGAGCAGCGAACGCTTCCAACTTATCCATTTCGCCCTTAAGCTCCGCAACAATGGCCGGAGCAGGGGCCCCGAAAAGGCGCGCAAGCTCCTCGGGATCTGTCTGTGCGACTTGCCACAGCTGGAGAAGCTGGCGGGGGTCCATCCCAGGCTTGTTGATTTTCATTTTTGTTTTAATATTTTCTGCAACAATTTTTGGAGGCGCACACAAATCTGCTAGTTTATCGAGGACGGACATTAACGACTCGCCAGCACCGTTAGTGCCAGCATAGTCTTCGAGGGCAAGGAAAACCTCGGTGAAATCGGCGTTGGTGGCTGACATAACCTCGAAAAGCTGCTCAAAGAGCTCCCCATCCTCAGCCTTTGCGGTGACCAGCCCGAGCTTGGACCGCATGATTGTTCTGTACGAATGCTCAAATCGCTGGTCGAACAATTCCTCGACGATCGAGTAGCCAACAGCCTTGCTGAGCACGCCGCCAAAGCTGAGCGCCTCGGCCAACCTCATGCAGTTCCACTTGCAAATTTCGGGCTGGTTCTTGTAGCTGTACCTCCCCGTGCCATCACTGCCATTGGGGATATGGTCGTAGTCAAAGTATTCCATGAAGCCATATGGTCCGTAGTCTATAGTGAGCCCCAGCAGAGACATGTTGTCCGTGTTGAGCACCCCATGAGTGAAGCCAACCGTCTGCCAACGAGCGACGAGCTCAGCAGTCCTCTCCACGACACATGTGAGCATCAACTTTGCCTTGTCTTCCTTGGTCGCCAAAGAGTTTGGATTTGGATCCAAACTGTCACTGTCACTGTTGCCCTTGAAGTGATACTTGACCACAAAATCTAGGAGCTTTTCGCACAGCTCCGTATTATTAGGAGACGGGCCAGAGCGGCCTGTTCTGGGGTCCTCAGGTTTGAAAATCTCAAAGGACCCAAAGCGCAAAAAGGAGGGACCAGAACGTGCCACAACAGCGCACTCTTCCATCCCTCTATTCCCGTCGTAGTAAATGTCTCGGACGATTTTGTCACTGCTTCCCACCAACGCAAGGGCGCGGGTGGTCGGAATCCTCAAGAAGGCCATCGCCTCGCTCGCCAAAAACTCGCGAATGGAAGATCTGAGCACCTTCCGCCCGTCTGCAGTACGCGAGAAGGGCGTCAGTCCGCACCCCTTCAGCTGGACTTCAATTGTGTTCTTATTATTCCTATTATTCCTATTATTCCTATTATTCTTATTCTTATTCTTACCCCCATCATCTTCCGTATCGTCATCATCTTCCGTATCGTCAACCTCAACTTCGCCGAGGTACATCACCGCACCGTCTCCTAGCTGACCACTGAAGCTGCCAAATTGGTGGCCACAGTAGCAGTGGGCTGCAACTTCCATGCCATCAAGCAGCGTATTTCCCGAGAATACCGTGCTTAAAAACGCATGGTCCTGCGAAGAAAGCTCGGCTGCGTACGGCACAGACAGATCCAACGTCGAAAACGCCGAAGGTGAAGTTAAAATGAGGTTCGGGTTGGAGAGCTCAGCTGGCCGAAAGTCAGGGGGCCTGGCATAAATGGAATTTTCAACCTTTGGCCGGATCTCGTTGGGGCGAACGTCAAAGGGCAGTTGGCGGAGGCTTCGGTTGGTGAACCGCAAAGATTGGCGGAAGTGTGTTTCAAGGAGCATGTTTTTCAGGTTAGCGTTGAGAGCTCGAGCTACTGTGTCACCAAGCAATTTGTTAGGTTAGTCGGCCACGTTAATACTGGTGCTCGCGAATAAATAATAACAGAAGGGCCCCTGGTGTCAATAAATAAACAAAATAGAGCCCAAACAGGTTATATTTTGGGATAAATTTGGTTTTTTGTTTTTTTTGGTTTTTTTTGGTTTCGGACGACAACACTGACACTGAACCTCGAAAACATCCAAAGAGGTGACAAAATTATATCTTGATCATTTCCTAGTACAAATAAACTAAGCTCGCTTCTTCTTTGCCCCTGCCCTGCAAAAGAAAGAATGGGAGAAAATTAGTAAAACGACTTAACAAAGGAAAATGGGAGAATTTCCTTGTTGTCTTTGACACAAGGTTTTCCAGGTGGTTTTCCTTCGTGCACATCGTCGTCCTTCATGCTTACTTACTTCTTTCCCGTGAAGTAAGCGAGAAACAAAAAGATGATGGCAGCAACCACCACAACCAACAACCGGACACCCCAAATGCTCCCCTCCCCACCGCTAAATATGATCAAATTGACAATCTCCAAGAGCTCACGATAAGTATCCTCAACTTGCCCAGACAAAGTTGGGATGGGGGGAATTGGATAAGACGTCGACCTACCGTGGAACAGCTCAATCCAAGACAGGAGATTGTGGATATAAGTCGGGACATCAACAACATTCATAGGGGGAGGGAACAAGTAAACTCGGCCGCGTTTCAGAAATAAGAAGACACCATCCTGTTTTTTTTTTTAGATGTGGTTAGATGTGGTACACTATCACAGAATAGAGCTCAGCAAATAAATCGCTTTCGCAAACAATAATCTCACCTCATCAGAGTTATCTTTGGCAAGAGTAAGAATTTTCGCAAATCGTCCTTGCACAGCCCTCTCGATTTCCGTATCGACTGTGCCCAAAACAACCCCCAAGCTTTGGAGCTCTTCACGGCTCTCCAGCTCTTCTAATACTTTGGTCGTAGAAGGGGGGAGAGGCGACGTCGAGTGGAACAGAATGAGCCAGTTGCCGGTCGTCGACCCCGTCACAGACTGGGTAAGATGCTCAAAATTCGTCGAAGTCAAAGTATCCAATGCCCAGAGGGGTAAAAGAGAGAGAGAGAGAATGAAAAGTGGAAACAGAGCAGTCATTTTCCGGTCCAGAGGGGGGAGGAGGATAAGAGAAGAATCAGAGATGAATCAGAGAGAATTTTCCAGGTTTATTATTCTCGCATAAATTTTTTCGCACAGAAGAATTCCTACACAGCGGTACACAAAAGTCATTTCTTCGTTACAGATATCTCAGATCACCCTTGGACTGATTTTATACCTTTCGCGCCCGGCCAAAGTTTGAAACCTTAACGCACTACCCTCAATACAACCTGAGAGCGTTCCAGAAAGGACCTTTCAGAGAGCCTATGACGACCCTCCACCTACTCTCTCCTCTCGGTGCGCCCGCTCCCTATCCTACTGTCGTAGAAGAACATGTAGTAACAGTGTATAGCCCTATTGAACCCTATAAGCCGATAACCAGCAGTGACCCCTCAAGTGACAGGATAATTTGCTCCCAATCTCACTTAGCTCAAATCTTTGTTTCCTCGTTGACGACCATAACGACCTTCGTTTTTGATACGTCGACTAACGCTTTAACGAAAAAGAGTGTGACCACTCTGTCGTGTCCCCTCGAGGAACCTCCAATCAGTCTCTCACCTCATTTCTGCAACGGGGGATCTCCTCATATTTTGGTCACTCTACCAACAACTTTAAAGATTCTGCCCCTGCAACACAATTCGTTCCTCAACAACGACCCAGACGGACATATCGACAACCTTTCGACGAGCATAGCATCTGTAGAGCCAACCTTTACCCTCACTCCCCTTTCTGGAATAACCTCAGCTGACATATCTCCGTCTGGAGAATGCCTCATTGTTTGTCCCACTTCGGGGGGAGTGAATGTTTTTGGCCGAAATTCTATCGTTGGCCGTCATCGCGGCCTCCAAGCGCTGTCTGATGACTCCGATTCCACTGGTGTTTCACTTGGTAGTTCGGCAGTGACCTCCCCTGAGGCAATAACAGTTGACCTCTCTGGAAATGTACACTGCAGAAATGCGGGTAAAGTCGACCAAGAGAAACCCTCGACAGAGAAGCCGGACCGGGAGGCTTACTTCAACTTAATTCGCGACGGGGATTTTACGGAGGGCGTACCCGGGGTCATGTGCAAAGTTTCCAAGGTCGAAGGGGACAAGACGGACAACATTCCATTTGTTACCACTCTCTCTGATGGGAGCTTTGTCATAGGCATGTACACACTCCACAACACCACTGCATCTGCGAGTGGCACCCATAATGGCCACAGGAGGGGCAAAAGGACTGTCAGAAAAATCGCCCGTTGGATGATGTCGTCCATGCCTGGTTTTGGAGTGGCTGACTGGTGCGACGTTCGCTGCGTTGCGCTCAGTGCAGGTGCAGTAGGCGAGCGTTCGGGAGGCGAAGTTCCAACGGCGAGGCTCCCGGGCGAGAAGAAACAAAAGGAGAGGAGCTTTGGATCGTCGTGGCTTACTGTCACGGAATTTATAGCGGAGGGGGAGCTTGACGATGACAATTTCGATGACGAATCCGAGTCTGCTACTGCTTCGTGGGGGGAGAAGTCTTTTGACGGGGACAGGGACGAGGGGAGAGATAGCGCAGCATCAGCAGCAGGGCGGGAGGGCCGGCTACATCGGCCAGCTAAATCTGGCTGTGGGGTAGGCCCGGAAGCCGGCGGCTACACGAGGATTCGCCTCATCAACCTCAGTGGGGGCGACTTCTCTACCTCTGGCGCCGCCAAGGCCAAAACCCTGCCATCTTCGTCGTCGACCGATCCTTCCGTTTCTCTCACTCCAGTGTCTAACGGGGTCCTTACAACTTTCCTTACGACGACAGTAAAAGCCCGTTGCCCACATCCCCTTTACCACCCTTTTGTCACTGCGACATCCCGAACGGGCGCGGGACGAACCCTTTCACTGTTTCGACTGCTACCCGACTTTCATGCCCTGAATGTGCTGACCTATGACCTTACTTACGACCTGTCCGCAACACCATCATTGGAATCACGCAAATCTAACGGTGACAACGCCAACGGCCGAGGGAAAGATCGAAATCAGACGCCAATTCGTCAGGGTGTCAATCGCGGTCGTTCTTTTCTGATCAACGACGTATCCACACCTCCTCGTCGTTCTCTCGTCGGCAAGAACACATCACTCGATACAACAGCAATCGCAGCTAACCTCACTCAGCTCAAACCAGCTGCACCAGCAACAAAAACAATAACAATCTCAACACCGACCATAACACCAGATCCGACCCACGGCCTCGGTCTTCGCCTTGAACTACTACCATCGTCATCGCTCGTTATTGTATCTTCGTTAAAAGTCGACCCTTCGAACGGCGGCCCTCTGGCAGCTTCTCGGATCGGTGGCATGCTCGAAGGTGACGTCGTGCAGAAGGTGAATGGCAGGGACCTAGACGGCTGCAAAACGATCAAGGAGGTCATTTGGAGGATTCAAGAGGAGATGGAAAAGGGTGGCGGAGGGGTTCGATTTCAGGTGCAGAGGGTAGAGGTGGTTGAGACGGGAGAAGAGGAGGATATGGGGGATCAAATGGGTGAGAAAGATGCAAAAAATGCACCGGAAATCAAAAAAATGATGAGAAGGAGTTCAAAAAGCTTCGAGACAAAGTGGTTCAGCAGCGATTCGTTGCGCACAACCGACGAGGATATCAACGCCCCGGTCGAGAACCCCGACACCCCTGCCGACATTGTCGTTGAAGACGACTATTTTCTCTCCTCGCTCTCGCCTAAAAACGAACGAAAAACTCCCAGATCCAATTTCAACTCCGACCCGATTACGATTGATCATTTCGAAGGTGATAACTTTCCGCTCTCTCCGTATCCACCGTCTCGGGTTTCTACGAAGTCATCCTTAGCACCCGTTTCAGACTGGCACCCTCTGAATCTTCTCGGTCGCATCTTCGGCTCCAGGAGCGGTGTGTTGGAAGGGATCAGGGATGTCAGGAAGATATTCGAATATGTCGAAGGGACAGGAGGATGGCAAGGAGTGAACGGCGGAAAAAGCGAAGGGCTTATATTTCCGTTTGAGTTCAGGGAAAGTCCTGGTACGGACCGTGCCTCAAGCGTTGGTGCCGGTAGCTCCAAGTCGACGATGACAGCACCGCCACCAGATTTGTCGCCCTCTGAGGCCGACTCCTTTCGTTCTATCATCGCCCTTGTTACTGACCCGGACAGAAATCGATCAATCGAAATTCTAGAGGATGAGGGATGCCGCGTAGCACTGGTCGATTATTACCTCGGTCTATCTGGAGGTTGCGGAGATGCAGGCGGTGATAAAGGTGGTGACAAAGATGGTGACAAAGATGGTGACAAAGGTGCCGGATTGTGTTCAGCTTCCGTTTTGAACCTATTCCTCACATTAAATGACTCATCGCAATCCGACCTTCTAAGAAATTTGCGAACTACTCCTACTTCCAAGCTCAACTGGAGTGTGGCAAGCCGCCTCTGTGTCCCCCTGTGGGTCCACTCCTCCTCAACCTTAAAATCCCTCGCCCAGGAGATCGCCCTCCAATCCTTTAAGCAAACGAAATCCGCCCTCTCCTCCTCCCTTCTCTTCCTCGCGTCCTCCTCCGTTTCGCTACTCATAAACCTTTCGAAAACTGACCCATCCCCCTCCGGTAAAACTCTGCACAAATTCCTCACGGACAACGACTTCGCAACACCCCACGGCGCTGCACTCGCGAAGAAAAATGCGTTCTCACTACTGAGGAAGAGAAAGTACATAGAGGCAGCGAGCTTTATGTTGTTACCAAGGCCGATGATGTTGCGCGAGGCTCTGGAGATCATATTTGGGAAGGTGGGTGATTGGAGTTTGGCTATTATGGTGGGGAGATTGGTCGAAGGGGGGGTGGGGACGGAGACCAAGAGGATTATTGAGGAGTGGAGAGAACGGATTACCAATCAAAGCGGTAACGATGGTAATGAGAAATATCATACCCTCGGCTGTCTGCTTGAGAGGTGGCTAGGTCGGGACGGCATTGGAATTTTATCAGGAGGAAAATTCCCCGAGCGACAGCTAGAAGAGAGTAACATTAATTTTTTCCAAACCTCGGGGCTGCTGAGGAGGGTAGGAGCCAGTTTGGAGGAAAAACAGGTCTTTGGGATGGAGCTTGGAAGTGGTGGGCTTGGGGGAGAAGGTGCAAATTGGACAGGAGGGATCGAAGGAGTGAGAGGGGAGGGTATTTTAACTTGTAAGGAGTTGTATTCGGACGGCACAGGAAGAGGAGAGAATGGAGGGGGAGGGTTTGTGCTGGATAAGGATGCAGACAATATCTCGCATTCCAATTCAATTGTCAATTCTTTCGATGTGGCACCTCAACAGAAGAAGAAAGAAAGCCAACCGCAGGTAGTCGACCCGATGGCTGCCTCTAACTCAATCTTCGATTCTTTCGATGTGGCACCTCAACAGAAACAGAAACAACCTTTGACACCGCCGACTAGTTCGAGTTCAGATAGCGATTCTTATCAATCTCTCGACTGCGCTAAGACAACTTCTCCCTTGATTACACCAAGTACAGAGATCCGCGGTGAAAAACCGACATCTGAATGGATCCTTGAAAGCAAGGAGAAGAACAAAGATCTTCTGAATAGCATTGCCGCGTCAAGGTTGATGAGAGAATCGTGTAATCTCACCTCAAATGTCTCTTTCCAAGAAATAGCATCCCTCGACCTTACCTCATCGCTTTCAGAATCCCTCTCAAAGATCTCCGAGAGATTTTCTCTTTCCTCCGACGACGTCATCGCAAGAGTAAAAATCAACAATCCACCTTCTCCTGATCTATTTTCTTGTCGTCTGGCTGCAATTTGCCTACTGCTCAGGGTCGCCGGCGACGCAGACTCCATTGAAGGTATGGCAATCGCTGCATGCGATCACGCGGCATCTCTTTGCGCGAGGCTATGTGTCGAGTCGGATGAATTCGCGCTCGGCAACGAGAATGATATAACCGACGAGCAGATCACCAACTGTGCGACGCAACTTGAGCTGATACTCTGGCTTGAGGTTGGTGGCTGTTTGATCCTTAACGATAGCCTATTTGAGGAGTGTATTGTGGCAGTAAGGGTTTGTCTTCTTGTCAGGAGCTGGAGAACCAGTAACCACCAGACGATGGAACTTTTGTTGAATTCTGTTCCAGACTATGTGCCACGAGCAAGTGGTGGCCACGATTCAATAGCTCGAAGGAACAGTAGCATTTCGAGCGTACATCCGGTATTCTCGACGGTGTTCTCAAATGACGAAGGCGACATCAAAGAAAGCGAAGCGTGGGCATTTTTGGTGGACTATACACGAGCTGAGGCTGATTCAAGACTAAAGGATTCTCTGCCCGGGACTTGCATAATTCGACCCTCCTCGGATCGCTCCCAAAGTAGTTTTAGCTTGAGCTTCAAAGGCGACGACGCCACTTACAAGGGAAAGGTTCAGCACGCAATCATCCGCGGGGGTGCTGATGGCTTCAGGTGTGGCAGTTTCGGCCCGTGCCAGAAGCTGAGCAACCTTTTGACAGTAATCAGTGACAATTTGCCCTGCAATCTTCTCTTGAATAACCCTCCCTTAAGGGAGGATCACATCGTAACCGAGGTGGTGGAGCATAAACCATCACCCAATTGTGCCCTTTTCCGGACGCTGTCAATGAAAACTTCGTCAACCTCGGCGTCAAATCCCAATTTCCCCTCCTCCACAGAACAGACTTGCAGCACCGAAAGAGCAGAGCAGATGAAGGTCGTGCTTTACATGATTAAGCTGCTGATCGTGGGTAGGATGAAATCGCAAGTTGGCAGAATCGTCGCTAACAAGACGAAGAGCCGAAGCTACCGGATTCTGAGTGAGTGGAGAACTCTACTAGATGTAAAATTCTTGCACTTGCTAAGTAATGTTAACTTAGTGCACAAGGCCACATTTCTTGTAGAGAACAACGAGAGAGGTAGCATAAACGTTCTCCCAGATGGAAGCCTTGATATAGGAAACGTCGACATCGGAGACAGCGTGATACGAAACATGATCAAGCCGTCCAGTGGTGTCGACTTCATAACCGAAAGGATCGGTCCCAACTCGCAGGTTTTCATCGTTCTGTTTAAGAAGAGACAGGCTGCCGAGTGGATGGCGCGGACTGATTTTGTCGACACCATCGAAGAGGGAAAAAAAATGCTGGACGACATGGCGAAACGGCGGGTTATAGAGAACGTGCACGTGGGACTGGTTGAGGAAAGAATGAGCATTGATGGGGAGGGAGACGAACTTTACAACCCTCTCAAGCCCCCAACGCCGCCAGGAAGTCCAAAAAGAAACAATGGCGACGAAGAAGATGTGTATTATCGGTTCGTGGACCCTTGGGAGGTGGAAAGTTGGTTGAGTGACGAGAGTGTCTCTCCGATCGGAGCCATTGGGAGGAATATCTACAGCGCTGTCAATACCGGGAACCAGAGTGTCTTCGATTCGATTATTCAGGACATAGGCGGACCGAGCTGCCTGTCACTTTGGAATGCGCACCAGGGGGAGCGGCGCATCATCGACGCAATATGCAGCATCAGACAAGGGTGCGATCCTGGTGGTTGGGATCTGCACAATATGTATTTGAGAGCGCTTAAGATGGGCCTGGAGAGGAATCACGTTTTTGCGAGAATGGGAATGAACCTCAGAAATATCGCGAAAATTAGAGTTGAGCTTCTTGACCTGAAGAATTTGTCGCCAGCCTCTAGCAGCGGCTTTAAATTAACGGCATATAGTGTCTTGAGGCTGAAGCGTGGGGGTGCCGGGGGAGGCGGAGGAGCCCCGCTGAACAATAAGAGCAGAACGAGGGACAGTTGCATGACAAAGCCCGTGAAAGTTGAGAAAAGGGGCGGCGTTAGTCAAGCTGGCAGCTGGGGATCATCGTGCTCTTTCCGCTTTGCCCTTCCCGAAGGGATCGGGGCACGAGGGACGGACCCTGACTACTGCAAGGACTCCCTCTTCAGGGGCCCCCCGCTGCAGCTCGTGTTGGGAGTGTACGAAAAGCGGGCGATTCTCGCGGACCTCCTCATGGGCGAGTGCAGCATCGAGCTCAACATGAAGGAAGGGGAAGCAGTAGAGGGTTTCTTCCCTCTCGAGAATGAAAAAGAAGGAGTTGTGTGGTTTGTGAGATGCAGGGTGAGCTTGAATTTTGAGCTCATGAAGATATGTGACTTGGAAGACAAGGAGACCCGGTTACATTTAAGGCAGTACGGAAAAAAGAGGGATGGACTCACACCTCCGAGAAGTAGTAGTCTTGTAGATTTAATTGCGTCTGTCAATACTCTCATAGCTTGAGATTAGTATCGATTATGTATCGAGGGTGCTGTAAAGAAGTGAAGTGGAGTGTAGGAGAATTGAAAAAAAATTGAAAACAAGAACTTTTAGCAGAAAGATTTCATAATTTTCCCGAAACGTATCGTTGTTCTCTAACATTAATGCTTGGTTAGCGCAACCAAGTAGTCGATCAGACTTTGATCTTTGAGGATTCCTGAGTGGGTCTGCTTGTCGAACACTTTCGTTTGCACATTCTCCCACTCGTTACCACTCTCAAGACTTCGGATATTTACTGTGCCATCACCGTTCCCCTTCGTAATTTTCAAATCGTCTTCATCCCAGCTTCCATCTTTCGTGTATTCGTAGAACTCGTCTGTATCAACGCCAGTTCCATAAAGAATTCTAATATCAGCCACTTTAGGATCGGCAAGGGAAAGGATTGGCTTCACCCGGTTCAAAATTGTGGAACCGAGAGGATAGCCAACATCAGTGAAGAACTCATCGATGTTGTGAGGGCCATAAGATTTGCTTGGTGTTTTCACAGTCGCTTCGCCATCGGTCCAGAGCTCTGCGCTTGGCAACAACCAGATGTTACTTTCATAACTGCGCTGTTCGTCTTTCACCGTTGCTGAAGAAATGCCTGGCAGAGTGTCCGCCTGACCAGTCGCATATAGCTTGTACTCATTCACACTGCCTCCAAAAACAGGGGAGATTGGTACGTAGGTTTGAATGTATTTGGATTTCCACTCATCATTGACCAACTCTCGCAGGATGTGAGATGTCCAAAGGGAGCCCATAGAGTGACCTATCAGAACTACAGGTGTGTCTTCATTCTTGGTGTAGGTATCTTCAATTAAGGAAATCGTTTTGTTCAAATAATCGTCATGGTTGGAATTGGCCGCGTAACGCCAGTCTGTAGGAGCGCTCACAATGTCAACTCCTCTCACATAGCCTTCCTTCACAAAAGCCTCGACAACATCTGCAAAGTAAGCGGAGTCAGACAACTTAATGTCAGTATCCAGGTATTCAATTCCGCACGTGTCCCCAAAACATGGCACTCTCGTCTCTACCCCATCAATATTGTGCAGCTCGTCCGCTGCGCTGTCGTATACAAGCTGGATGTTCTCGCACCAGCAGTCGATTACACCAGGAAGAAGTTGAGAAACTGACAGCCAGATATCCTCCCAGTCATTGTTTTTTGAGCAGTAGAAATGAGGACTGCTCTTTGCTTTGGAAAGTTTCGCTTGGAGCCTGTTCCCTCCAGTTCCAGGAACAATAACAACAGGGGTGTTTGCAGCAGAGACCAATGGACTTGATGTGCTGGCGAAAAGAACACCTGTTGTAAACAGGAAAGAGGGTTTCATTTTTGCCAAAAATAATGGTCAGATGGGGCTTAAATTTACTTGTTGCGTCAAAGAAGGAAAATGGACAGAAGACTGGTCTGACCAACTAGCACTTCTTGTCTGTGGGCGTCTCGGCCTCTGAAAGAGAACGCAGGTGTCAAAAACCATCAGTACGTAAACACCTGGTGCAAAAACCTTTCCTCGTGTCTCTTTTCGACCCTGGTCGACCTTAAGAAACCAAACCCCCTGACAAGATTCTTCCCATAGTCTATTCATCTTTTCGAGCTTGTCTACTGTTTCTCGGCCATTTATCACTCTCAATAGCCAATAATAACATGGCTGACATGATTGCAGAGGTAGTGGTGTCGTCTATTTTTGAGAAGAAGATGTCGAAACTCAAGTTAGAGGAAAAAATCTTAGAGGAAAAAATCCCCGTTAAACAAAAATCGGCGCTGCACCCGCGGGAGAAACCCACAACCCTATCTGACATCGTAATTGAGGAGGGAGAAAATGAAAATGATGCTGATAGAACATCTGACTCTACAATACGTAGCATGCCTGAAAAGACAGGTAGTAGTACCCTCTTGTGGTCGTCTAGCTACGGTCCAAAACCCTCATTTCATGACGGCACTTCTGAGTCGAACGAGGGAGACTCGCCGGTTGATAACAATGTCGTTTGGTGGCAGAAACACGGTACGACAGTCTTGTTTCTTGGGTTACTTCCCCTCTCTGTTCTCTCTCTATTACTTCTTGCCATTCCGTTTGGCGAAAGTGAAGACCCAAAAACAATGAATCACATAACTTGGCTGTTTCTGTACGACTTTTGTCTACCAGTTGGCTACAGCGCTTACATAAACTATGTGATAATCCACCATACACATATATCACACTCGGGCTTTGTTTATGTTTTCCCGCTACTGTCTGGGTCCTTGACCTTCTGCATGGTCTGCTTGAGCGGGTACTACTACGGCTTTCCCGTCAAATACTCCTTGTGTTACTTTTTCGGGAGTGTTTGTCTTGTCACGGGTGTTCTCTACGGTGCCATGGCGATGCGAGCTCGAACGCAGCGCAAAGAGAAGAAGCTCTTCAGGATCATTGTAGCGATTTGTACGATTGTGTCTTTAGGACTCGGTTGGACTTTCGCGACAATTGTCTTAAAACTATTCAACGGTTCATCTGTCTTCCTTCAAAGCGTAATTGTCTCAGCCCTGAGTATATGGAAATTCATCTGTATGCAGGGCATTAAGATCGCGAGTAAAATGGTGGATTACAGTGGGCAGAAGTATGAACTTTTATTCGTAGCGTTAAGTTCTATTTTTGTTCATTGGTTTTGGACAATCTTCACTGATATTGCATTCGCCTCTGTAGAGAGCGTGTGGACATTCATTATATATTTAGTGGTCGACATGGGAACCGGGTTGCTTTTCATCTTGCAGACGAGCGAGACCTTCCTAACAGCCGATTTTAGGAATTGGGAGCCGTATGTTGAGAACGATAGTGGGCCATTTCAAGGCTGGATATTCCGCAAAGTTCTTAAAAATAGACCTACAATAAAAAAGGTAAAGGACCTGACCGAAGATGAGAAGCTAGTGTACCATTTAGACACTCTCTTCAACTCTGTTTGCTTCTTCTTCGTCCAGATGGGAGAATGCATGTATGCGATCTACACAACCATTCTTTTCTTGGTTTGTAGGTTTGGCCCTAACTCTCAAAATTCTGCTTTATCCACCGAGAGAATTAGTGACAAGGGCTTCGAAGCTATCTTGACGTATCTATTAATCATTGTCCTGAGTGAGGTTCTTGTTACGGTACGTAGTTAATTGTTCTTCGGTGTTAGTAGCAAGATTCACCAAAACAGTGGACCTTTTTAACTAACACTACCCTCCTCACAGTATATAGCCATCAAACATATGGCAAAAGAGAGTAGAACGAATGCGTTTGATCCCCGCCCGTACATAGGCCACTTTGCGAGAGATTATTTCATGACCTTTGTATTTATTCCGCTGACATTAAACTTTCCAGTAACGATGTTACTCTTAGATCACAGTGGGATGGGTTTGGAAATTGGGGAGGATTAACCAGTTGGACTTTAACTTTTAGTAGAGTATTGAGTAGAATTTGCCCTAGATACAGTTTTTGTTCATGTTAAACTTCTACTCACTTTCCATTCACCCATACATAGCTCCAACATAGTTCGAAAGAGACTCCGAAGACAATCTTAAATAGAGCAAAGATTGCAACGAGCTGCTTCCATGTTGCCACAATTTTCATTCGCTGGAACAGATCAATCAACGCAACAGCTGCAAGAGCAATGAAACTTAGCATTAACCATTTGAAGAGATGCCAAGCGTCCGTCAGGAACACAAGCGATGTTGTTGACAAAAAGAACTTCTCTCCTTGTGTTGGATCGTTGTTCTTGTACTTATTTGTCCACGACTGAGAAGGATCCCAAAATTCCTGATCATCAAGACTCTTAAATACACTTTCTTCGTAGTGAAAGGTAAGCGTGTCCATCACAGAGTTTGCAACCCCAGCGAGAGCTAGGAGGATTGCAGGGAGAAGAAACGGGAGCACTACACAGTGTCTTTGACGGACATGATCGACTTCAATTCCACTACCCAAACCGCGGAATTGCATTTGAACGTCTTGAACGTCTGATGAGTCCATATATATTTCAATTTACATTACTCCATCTAACTTACTAAGTTCTGAACCAAACTTTTAGGAAAACTGTTTTTTTTTGAAAGCAAGAAACTGCCCTTATCCCCATTCTTTGCTTATCTCAAAACTTAAAACTACATTCGCGAGGAAAATATACAACATACGACTCTTAGCGGACATTTACCACCAGAAATTTTTTGAACAGACCACTTCCATCAACAACTTCCAAGATGGACCACGAGCGCGGGCTTGTGATAGACGATGTGCTGGGAGGGATCCAGGCGCGCCTATCCTTAGAGGGTACAGTGCTCGAACAGCGGGCAGCCGAATTGAAGACAGAGTCCTACAAGCTAGCTAGGCAGAGGGCATTTCTTCGGGAGGAGAGGAGGAAGGTGAGTACATGGTTCAGTTTGGACATTGGACACGAGACATTTCGTCAGCAAAATTCTTAATCATTGTGCCGAATCGTACTTTCTCGGCGATAATTTAACCACTTGATGCGACGACGACGTGTCTGTGAACATGAGTATTGCTCATCCAAAGAAGGCAATCACACATTTGATTTTGCTCACACAACAAAAACAAAAACAACATGACAGGCTCGCGCCGATGCGCTTGCGATTCAGCAGGACCAGGCAGAGTTTGAAAATATGCAGCGAAAAGACTGGTTCCCCGAAGAGTATTTGAAAGGGCACCGGTCCGAGTATAGAAAGGTAAAGATCAATGTTGGGGGGCAACTCTTTGAGCTTTCTGAGGTTCTTCTGAACAGGGAGCCAAAGAGCCTGCTTGCCGCCCTTCTAGAAGAAGACAGTCCCCTCAGCGATGCCGGAGTAGACGGCGCGGTCCACGTGGACCGTGACTGGTGGATTTTCCGCCACATTCTCAAGTTCTTGCGAGACGGAGTCCTTCCCCGAGACAGGGAGCTACTCACAGCCATGTACAAGGAGTCTTCCTTCTGGCGATTCAACAATTTAAAGTGCGCCATTGAGGAGCAGCGACTGAATCTTAAGAGGAAAGAGATGAAATGGGAAGACGGGGATCTTGTCGTTGAAGACGCTGTGCAAGAAGACGACAAGTGGTACAAGAAGCTTCCCAACTGGTGGGAGAGCCATGACGGCAAGTCCAAGAAAAAGAAGAACAAAAAGAAGGGTCGATTTTATGACCCTTCCGAATTGGATGATTCTGGAAAGAGAGAAGATGACGACGATGATGACGAGAGGGATAAAGATTGGTGGAGCGGATCGAAATACAACGGGAAGGATTTTGGGAAGATTTACGACAGTGACGATGAAGACAAGCCCAAGAAGCTGTCGAGCACATGGAGCACGGGGGGGTCGGGAAGGCGAGGGGGTCGCAATGGCGGCTACGCGGGATGCAACAGCTGCGGAAGTAGTCAACCCTCAAGCAAATATAGATCATACGGGGATTATGAATACACTTCCTACTGAAAACTATTCTTGACGGCCCCTCCCTGTACTAATGGCACCAATAGTTGTTTTTTTACTGTGCAGAAATGTTCTTTTACTTGTTTTCTGGTCGTTATTACCTACTAACAAACAAAAATTCAAACTTCAAAGAGATCTACCCCCCCCTGTCGTCACTGTATCTACATAAAGTCGTCAACACTCCTTTCTTTTGTCACCGCCCCCAACAATTTGATAATTCTTTTGAATGCGCTGTTGATGACCCCAACGTCATAGAATTCGATCCCTCTCTCGCGCATATTATCCAATAATGCAATGGCACGACGGTACTCCTTCTTTCTCTCGTAAGCCGTGACGACCATCTGGTAGTAATTTATCTTCATTTGCTGGGTCACTTCCCCCTCCTCTTCACTCTTCAAGAGATGCTCCAATAGCACCTCTGCCTCCTTCGGTCTTCCGCTGCGGGTGTAGGTCGATATACCCTGACCGTAAATAATTTTGTTCGGCCTCACAGGAGGATCGCACTCCGCCATCAGGCGGAAAATTTTCCCCACACAATCTGCATCTGACATCCTTTGACACCCAGTCATCAGCGAGCTGAACGTCCTCTGATTCGGCTTAAAACCCTCGTAAATCAGTTGGCTATACGCCTCCATTGCAGATTCTGGATCCAAACCCTCACCACAAGCTTTGATATAGCAGTTGAAGGCCACCAAATTCGGCTTAACCGGTTTGGCCTTCATTTCCTCCCAAATCTTCTCCACAGCCCTCTTGACCTCCAACCTACCGATTCTGTCTCCATCCGGTAGCTTCGACATGTCAATACAGCACGCTGAAATCAGTGCCGAATATGTGACTACATTGGGGCGCACACCGGCATCCTCCATAGATTTCAAGAGAGAAATCCCACGATTCCACATACCGCATGATGCCAACACGGACATGACACTGCTGTACGTCTTCACTCCTGGCTTCACTCCTGATGACTCCATTGACGAGAGAAAAGACAGAGACTGAGACCAGTCTTTGGTCAGGGCAAAAGAAGATATAACGAGGTTATACATTGCCGCGTCCGGGCGGAGGAGACGCTTACGGGCTCCGATGCGGTCCAGTCCACTTGTGTTCTCTGAGGGGGAGTCATTGGTGACTGAGTTTTTAAAATCTTCAAAAGCTCGCAACACGCCATCCACATCCCCGAGCGAGCGACGGGCCTTCAATACTGAGGTCACGATAACACCGTCGGTCACCATTTTTTTCCCCCTCATTTCGTTGTATACTTTCTCCACACCCTTCCAGTCGCTCCGGGCTTCGCAGCTGGCCATGAGGGAGGCGTAAGTAAAGGGCGTTCTCGCGATGTTTCTCGACATCATACGAGCAGAAATCGCTTCGACATCCGCGTGACGAGAGCATTTCACGCACGCGGACATTACTGTGTTGTAGATGATAGATTCTGACTCCGACTTAGTTATAGATGTAGCATCAGAGATTAACTTCTTTTCCTCAGCTTCGTCCAATAGCCTCAACGCCTCTTCGGGCTTACGCGCTATTGAGGCCGCAAGGCAGCACGTAGAATAGCATATCAGATTTGGAGGAGTAGAGTAAGTCGTCTCCATCAGGCGCAAGATGTGTAGGCAATTGTTTATGTCACCTTGCCTCGAGTGGACTGAAAGCAGGGCAGAGAAAGTGAAAACATTCGGTGTTATGTTGCCCTCATCTTCGGTCTCTGTCGTGATTCCGTGACATTTTTCGTCGAATTTATTGCTCTCAAGACCGCTACCGGACGAGGAAAACAACGGTGACCCGAATCCGCGTTCAAAAATGTCCACAGCCAATTCAGGTCTAACAGGACGACAACGACCGCAAGCGTCAATCGCAAGATTGCAAGCACGGACGTCAAGTCTTTTCTGGTAGACAAGATCGTCGTAGACCGATAATACCTCCTTTATCTTACCGGATCGCCCGAGAGAGCGCAGGGTGGCGTAGGGGCTTTGATTCTGCTTCTTGCGTCGGATTGAGTTGGGATTGGTCGCAAAGAGGCTTGTGGATTTTCTTCTTGAGGTTTCAGGAATAGGAGGAGGGGTAAATACTGTTTGCGAATAGTATAATAGTGGTTGGAATGACAAAGAATCAATAGGGATGAGGGGGAGGGACAGGAGAACGACAAAGATTAAGGAGATGCGCATAGACCACCTCAAGGTTGCAGATAAGCAAAAGATTTTTTTTAGGTGACCATGAAGGGAAGGTTATTTTCCGAGCCACAAAGACAGGCTTTTGATGGCTGTGATCCTTTAATTGGCAGCAATATGGAATTTATTGGAAATACAATTACTTCCATTATTTGTTGAGTCATTCATACCTATAGAGAGACAAAAATTGCCCTAGACTACCGCAAACTAACTCCTAACCACCCTATTGACAAAAAATAAATAAATAGTTATTAATTATAATCACCTGAAGTGATTTGACCACTAGCGTGGACAATGAAGATAATCGACAAGATAGAGCGGCACAAGATAAGCGGTGGACGCTCTGGACACAACACTCCGCCGTCTCTTCCTCCATCCCCCCCCAGGTCGTCCGGAAACTTACAACTCTTTGACTCAACAGCTAAAAATAAGCCCAATCTCCCTGTCCAGAGACAACCTCAACAGCATGGGAAGCAGCAACCTCTGAAGTGTCCCTCAAAATGCCCCTTCTTTTCGTTCGAATACTTCCCCCCGAAAACATCCCCTGGTCTTGACAATCTCTACACCCGCATTCGGTCCATGACTTCCCCTGCCAGACCAATGTTTGTTGATGTCACTTGGGGGTCAGCTGGTTCTACTCAGCGAGAAAGTCTGTCCATAGCGAGTTACTGCGTAAATGAACTGGGCCTGGACGTTCTCATGCACCTGACACTGAACGGACTTTCGCGAGACGAGATTCGGAAGGCTCTACAAGCTGCCAAGGACGTAGGCGTGCAGAACATTCTTGCCCTGCGAGGGGACCAGAAATTTGGGGGAGAGTTTTCCATCAACCCGGACGGCGGGTTCCGCTACGCTGCCGAATTGGTGCGTTTTATTAAGGAGGAGTTTGGAGATTGGTTTGGTATCGCCGTCGGTGGCTTTCCTGAGGGTCATGCCGATGGCTCAGGTGTTGATTCAGATTTGATGTTCCTCAAGGCAAAGGTTGACGCGGGGGCTGACTTCATTCTGACGCAGTTCTTTTACGACGTGGATTGCTTTAAGACTTACGTCACCAAGTGCCGAGAGGCTGGAATCACCTGCCCCATAATCCCTGGGCTAATGCCGATTCAGTCGTACTCGTCCTTCACCCGCATGGTAAGTTACTGCAACTCTGCCGTTCCAACTTCGATTTACGATCGTCTCATGCCCGTGAAAGACGACGACGAGGCAATCAAGGTAGAGGGCGTACAAATTGCCATCGAGATGGCCCGCTCCCTGCTCGACGAGGGCTGGTGCGAGGGGCTCCATTTCTACACGCTCAACCTCGAGAGGAGCGTGAGGAGCATCATGAAGGGTCTGGGGCTTGGGGAGGGGAAGGGGGGGAGCAGGGAGCTGCCGTGGAGCAAAGACGGTGGGGGGGAGAAGAGGGAGCTGGAAGAGTGCGTCAGGCCCATCAATTGGGCGAATCGGAAGGAAAGCTACCTCAAGAGGACGGAAGAGTGGGACAACTATCCCAATGGAAGGTGGGGCGATGCTCGCTCTCCCGCCTTTGGGGAGCTCAGTCAGTCTCACTATTCGTTCCGCAAGAATTTTGGATCTAGCGATGAGCGCAGAGTGATTTGGGGGGATTGTCCTGTCGTAAACAAGGATGTTTACGACGTATTTGCTGGCTATATTTTAGGCAGCGTTCCCGCCTTGCCTTGGTGCGAGGTATCTCTTGCCTCTGAGTCCATGTCGATTCAGAACGAGCTAGCGGCCATCAATCGGAGCGGATTTCTGACGATCAATAGTCAGCCGGCTGTGAACGGACTGCCTTCAACGGATGCAACGTTTGGCTGGGGCGGGGAGGGGGGTTTGGTATACCAGAAGGCCTATGTGGAGTGCTTCTTGTCGCGGGCAAATTTGGACAAGCTCGTCGACGTTGTGTTGACACTGCCGCATCTGAATCTGTATTCTGTAGACAACAGTGGAAGACAGGTGCGCGTGCTAAACGGGAAGACAGGCGAAGATCTCGAGGATGGAGGAGGAACTACGGCCTTGACATGGGGTGTTTTCCCCAGAAGGGAAATCATCCAGCCGACAATATTTGATCCAGACACATTTCTAGTGTGGAGCGAGGAGGCTTTTGGGCTATGGAGTGTGTGGATGGAAACTTACGACGATGCCAGCGAAAGCTACGAACTAATTGAGTCCATCCGAGACGAATTCTATCTCGTGGCCCTTGTTTCTGACGATTTTTCCTCGGGGAAGGAAGGGATATTTTCTGAGCTCCTCAAAATTGCCAAAAATTAATTGAAGTATAACGTAAAATGATTAAGATATTTAGGCTAAAACTCAGTCATTATCTTATCAATGATGCCCTCGGCTACTTGCAACATTCTGTTTACAACGTCCTCAGAGTTGGTGACGACAATGTCAATGTCACCAGCAGGCATCTTGCCCCCAGATGTGACCACATTGAATTTCTCCTCGCCATTTCCCCTCCATATAACGCCGATATACTCTGGTGAGAGCCTGTTGTAGCAAATGATAGCATTCGCACCGAACGATCCCCGCAATTTACGGACGGCTTCATCCACCGGCTGGAACCCAACGACCACCAAATCATTAATGCTAAGGTTCTTGTAAACGCTGGCCTTCTTCTGCGAAGCTGAAAGTCCTCTGTTGCGGTTCTTCAATGACTGCGAGTATGACGTCATCGCAGGGTTTTCCTCCTTAGACACCACATTTTTCGATTTCTCTGCCTTATTGCCTGAGGCTACAGTTTTGCTATCCTGATCGTCCAAAAGTATTGTGGTGTTGACTTTGAATACAACATCGTAAATCCCCATTAAAGAGGATTTGGTTTCCCTGAATACAGCGAGCCAATTGTCTCCCTCGCCCCCATTTTCAAGCCACTCCACGAGCATCGTTAGAGAAATTCGCGCAAGATTTTGGAGCCGGTGAACTGCTGCCGGCTCAATGTTATTGGAGACCGAAGGCCCCCAGGTGTCGTTGCTGTCATCATCGTCTTCGTTGTCCTCTTCGTTGCGGTCGTCGCCGTTTCCTCCTTCGCGAGAATCTCCCTTCGTGCGATCGTAGGAGCAAACAATCCACATACCCGTAGACGACTTGTTTAAGGCGTAAAATTGGTGGATTTTGGAAACGTCCGAGGACGAGATGGAACTGTTGGTCGGGTCTATGATCAACGGGTTTGTCGCAAATTCGAACCCCCCGACGAAGGAGAGGAAAGAAAGGAAGCAGCTTAGGAGGCTGGTGGGCTTATTGTAGGCTGGATTCGTGAGAGTGTGCGCGACCAACAGCTCAATAACAGAGGGGGAGAACAGACCACTCAGCATATGCTGATCGCACCACCTCGTTGCCAACCTCACTAAATTCGACCCGACGGGGTTGTGTGCAGTGAGCACGCCGTGCATCATGTTATGGTGCGCAAACTGCCTGTTGGCAGTAAAATCTAACCTTTGGAGAAGGTCGCTTTCGAGTGGGGTTTTATTTGGCCGCTGGGTGAGCAGCCTTATCGAAGCGTCAGGACGAATCGAG
>ERZ651776.1622-NODE-1622-length-26447-cov-7.020630_pt1 | contig 26447 bp, 14 predicted proteins | sample MGYA00514761_ERZ651776 | MGnify/ENA metagenome assembly ERZ651776 | reverse complement strand
GAGGTTTTAAGTTGTTTTTTTACACAGACAGAGAGAGAGACAGACGAAAGAACTCTTCCGTGGTGTGCCTCTTTTTATATTGGCGTTCTTACTCTATTTATACGACTCTTTATATACACAAAAATTGACTCTTAAGGGGAAAGTTTGAATTTCGTTCGTTAGGTCAAAAATGCGATCTTTGTCGTCAACAAAGGCGTCGTTTTCGACGACGATGGTCGCCGCACTCCTTCTGTTCTTTTCCGGAACGAGCGATGATGTTCTCGCGAATCACGTGGGAAATTCGAATGATATTAATTGGTACAAAGAGTACGGTTTTTACCAACTCGTTTCGGACTGTCTGAGTGAGTCCTCCGTGGGGAACTGCCCGACCCACTGGTACAGCATGCAACAGGGGGGGAAAACGTTACTCGACTGGGACGTGTCCATGATCGAGGACATGTCGGACGCGTTCGCGTACCAGTACACTTTTAACGGGGACTTATCAAAGTGGGACGTATCTTCGGTGACGAGGTTTGATAGAATGTTCAACTACGCGACGTCGTACGAAGGCGTCGGCGTGGAGACGTGGGACACGTCCAAAGCGGAGTCCATGCAAGACATGTTTTGGGAGGCGACAAAGTTCAACGGGAAAGTTTCCGGCTGGAACACCAATCAAGTGATTAATATGAAGTGGATGTTCGACAAGGCGAAGAGCTTTGCGCAGGACGTTTCCGGGTGGACCAAGCACGACGGAAATGCCCAGTGCGGCTATTATGGATCCAATTACGATTTCTCGTGTACTGGTGGCGTCGGCGCGGACACGTCGCTGATGTTTCTAGACGCGGAAGCTTTTTTGGCGTCGTATAATTGCGGGGTGGACGGACCACCGAAGGCCTGCACGCCGAGCGAGAACGAGGTTTCAACTGGGTTCACCGAGTACGCTCCGGCGTTGACGTTTGACCCCTCGGTGTACACTGTCGAGTGGTTCAACTCAGATGCCGCGTCGGATTATTACACTTTGGACGATACCACCATTTGGGGCACTCCGCGATTGGACGTCCAATCCGGCGAAACGATCACCGATATGAAGTTTGAGTTGAACGAGGAGTACGCGAAGATGATCGGCGGGTGCGTCTTGCCGGGCGTTTTAGTCGCCGTGTTCATGTTCGTGTTTACTCTCCTCTTCTTCGCGTTTAAGTTTGCGACGTGCTGCATTTGGGTGGTGACGGGATCGTGCGAGTGCTGCTTGAGATCGAAAATCCCGACTGCGTCCGAGAAGACGTTCGCGAAGTGCGTCGTCGTGGTGTGCGCTTTGATTTCCATCGTCGGTTGCGGGTTGATTTACTGGGGAGCATCGGAGTTACCGCTCGCGGTCAGCGACGTCGTCAAGGGACTTAGCGACTCGTTGAACATTTTGACGAGTGACGTGGATATAATCGACGCGGCGTATACGAACTCCGCGGCTTTAATCCCGGACGGCGGCCAAGATGAAAAAGTGCAAATTTCCAACACGGTAGCGAGCGTGCAGTCGACCGTGAGCACGTTTGAAAACGAAGTCGAAATGTACGTGGAGCAAACGGAACAAGCCGCCATCGCGTTGGCCTCATTTTTGTTGGTCATTTCTTTAATTTGCGGCGGTTTGGTCTTTGGTAACTTTAAAAAGTGTCTCTTCTTCGCCTCCATACCGTTGTGGCTGTTCATGTTGGTTTCGTGGATAATGTTTGGCGTGTTTATGGGCGTCGCGCAATTTTTCGACGATTTGGAAACGACCGTGATCGATTGGCGATCAGCGGAAGGGTTTTACCCGCCCGCCGCGAATCCAATGACGTCGTTGGACGACGTGTTGCCGTGCTTCAGCGATCGCGTCGCTTTGGATACGATCACGGGCGCGAGAGAAACTATTTACGAAGGCATCAACAATTTGAACACAAAGTTGAACGTTAACAACGTGGACACTGACATCTATATCAACGCAGAATACAAGAAAACGACGGCGTTGGAAATGTGCGGAGTAAAGACTGGTAAGTTCAATGAAGTTGGCGTCTCCAGTGAAAACGTGGCGTACGACGAATACAAAGCGTTGGCGTGCAACTTGCACGAGAGAGGCTTGTTGCTCGACGGCGACGTAGCTTTCGATGCGACGAACGCGGCTGGCTACGATCAAGATTGGAGCGGCGTACCGAAATCACACACGAAGTCGTTGCAAGACGCGAGCGGGTTTTACTCGAGTAATTACGGCTACGTTTTGCCCATCTCCGAAGTGTCGGGGACCATCGACATGATTAATGCGTTGCCAAACATCGACTCTTTGGCCCGATGCAAATACGTGCAAAGCTTTGTCGCGAAAGTCGCCGCGGAGCAGCAAGATTACGTCGATCCGATCACCGGCGAGACGATTCAAGCCCCGGACGATTCACCGTTGAATAGATTGTTGATCCATTCCCAAACTTTAGCGGTGGCCTGGTTTTTGATTGGTTTGTCTTACATCATTTTGTACGTCGTCATGATGAAGTACATGTATTGGATGCAAGCCGAAGATAAGGAGAAGTTATCCGAGGAGGAGATGAAAGAAGTGTGGGGCTCGTACCACGAATAAGAATAAGAATGAGAGAAGACTTCTTCATTCCTGATTTTTATAATCAGAACGATTTTACACGCGTACGCGCGCGACGATAAAAATCGTATCATTATTACGTATATTTATAAAAAGTTTTGTATTACGAAAAGACGAAAGGTTTGGTATACGACTTTATTACTATCCTGTACAGGTACAGTACCATGTGTGTACCCGTACTTTGCTATTTTTTATACACGTTTCATCGTATATTTTACTCAAAAGCGCGTGGTATGCTGCGTGAGCGGATGCTGGTCTTCTCCGGCATCATCTTCGTCATCGCTAAAGTTTGAAACACCTTGACCAACAGCAGAATCTATACCTTCGACGCTTCGCGAATGAACCATGCTTATACTTCCGGGTCCACTATTCGAGGTGCCGTCGTGCGATTTCCGAGAAGTTGGATTATCGCCGAGGCTTTTTCTTCGATCTTTCATTTTATCGAACGACGAGGACGGATGATCATCGCTGGTATTTTCTTCTTTACCCATGGTGATGTGCGCCGGCGGCGCTTCCCGTTCGCTGTCGTCTCCGTCTCCATCTCCGTCGCTCTTTTGCAACGCTTCACTCGCGGAATGCGCGAGGCCGGATAGACCTTGATCACCGTGTTGCGGAGGTTTCTTCGAGGAAGAGACCTCGCTAAAGAGGGCGTGCAGCGTGCTCGAACCCGATTTGAGTTTTTCCATCGTTCTCTGGTGCATAAACGCTTTGTTTTTGTTGTTGACGTTGTTGTTCGGAGAGCTTTTTGTTTCTTCGTCATCACCACTTTTGTTCATCTTGACCAACTTTCCACAACTGACGACGAAGAGCTTCACTTGCCCTAAAGGCGTCCATTTGCCCGTGAAGGCGTTGCCGCTAATGGGCGCATCTCTTCCGGATATACGTTCTCGACGAGATGCGTACTCGTCCACGCCGCCGCCATCTCTCACGCTACCCTCTTCGCCACCGCCGCCACTCATCGAGTTTGTTCTGGTGAGTTCCATGGACGCCGATCGAGAAGAAGCGGCGGTTAATCCGGAAAGCTGCGATTTCGGCGCGTCTGGAGTCGGTTCCAACGGCGTAGGCTGTTTCGAGCCTAAACCGAATATGTTCGCTAACGAGTTCTTTCTCGCACCCATACCGCCGGAAGAAGAAGCGACACCGGGCATCGAATGTCCCAATCTGTATTCCGAATTCGAGCCTCCTCCTCCTCCTCCTTCGGTACCAGAGCCGAAGTCCTGTTCCGCCGAGGATTTCCCGCACGTCCCTCCTCGAATACCTACGCATCTCGAATCTAGAATCGCTGGCGCGATAACAATACCTACGCCTTCGACGCGAGCCATCCCGCTGATTAAAACAATGATTTTCGAAGGATCGTCGCATCGAAATTCAGTCGTCGTCGACGAGGCGGCGCTCTCTTGCGAGCCGCCTACTTTTTCAAATTTTCCTCTCGCCGCGAATCTGTGCGGCGAAAACTTTCTCAAACCACCTTCAATCCAGGACGTTCGCGATACGACCGCGCTCACCGCGCGTCTCAACGACGATTCCGCGAGCAACGCTACCGCGGCTCTTCGGTACGAATCCAAACACTCGCGTTCTTTTTCGTCCGAAAAAATGGTTTCCGCCAACGCTCTCGGGACGATGAAGCCAAACATTTTCGCCTTGGCAATCGCTTGAATCCCCGAGCGGTGAATAAACGTCCCAGTTCGCGAATCTCGACACATTTCCTCGTAGGCGGTTATCGCCCACGCGGCTCGATGCGATTTACACCCAATCACTAACGGTTCGTCTCCTGGAACGTCGTTGATTGTCCTGATCTCTAAAACGCCGTTGCCTATGAGCAAAATACCTTCCTCTGGCAGCGGTTTCGAAGGGTCGACGACGACGTCGCCGATGGAGTATTCTATGACGTCAGCTTCTCGAGCGATGCGAGTGCGCAAGGTTCGAGACGTCACGCCTGATCTAACAGTTGGGTCCATAATTGGTGTGGCGGATAAAATGCGTCCGGGAGAGGTTTTCGATGGTCGCAACGGTTGGGAGAGCAATTTTCGCAACACTTGCGCGTGCTCGCTAGACAAAATAGCCGCCTCACCTTGTTTCAACAAACCCGTACGAGTCAATCGAGCAATCTCGTGCGAGACGACTTCCAACGTTTCTCTGGCTAAATCTTCCGATCGTAAAGCTCTCGCCACGTGATTGTGCGAATGTTGCATCTTCTTCAACAACTCCTTCGCCTTTTCACACTCTTCGTTGGATTCTTTGAGCACGATGCGTAAGTGTTCTTGAACGGCTGCGGAAGACGATCCGGTCGTTTCCGCTTCCAACTGTTGGACGGCGTCCACCCTGCGACGCGAAGGCCCTCGGTGCGTATTTGTTCCAGTAGCGGAAGCTTTGTTTGCGCCGCCGCCGACTTTCCTTTGGTCGCCGCCTTTGCGCCTGCCGGCGGGCGAGGTCAGCGAGTTAGACGTTAACTGATTCAACGAATGAATGGAGCTTTGCGTCAAGTAATGATCGGAATCGGGTTCGTCGCCTCCGCCGCTAACGTCTTTATGGTGCGCCCTCGTACCTTCGCCGCCATCCTCTTCTTCCTCATCTTTCTCTTTGGAATCCAACAAAAGCCGTTCAAATCGCGCGGACGTTCTCTCGTGCACCGCGCAAAACGCGTTTAACGCTTGCATTCGTCGTCTCACGACCATCCACGGTTCCTCGATGATGCCTAATTTGCGTAAACCTTGCAAGATTTTCTTTCCGATTTGGTTAGATTCCATAATCGCGCTCAATTTTTTCCTCCAAGCTTTCGGTTCCAACATTCTCAAGAGATGGTCTAAATCCGTCAAAGAGGTCCCAGGTGGTTCGTCTTCCGCGAATTCACCGGCTTCCATGATGTGACTGCACACGACCGCGTCGCACAAATCTTCCTCCAAAATTTTCCACGCTTCCGATCGGACGCCGTGGAGAAATCGACGACGAATTTCCTGGACCAACAAATTTTTATTCTGTTCGCGCATAAAAGCGTCTTGTTCGATAATTTTCACCGCCTCCATCTCTGTTTCGTCCATTTGCGGGTCGTCGACGACTCGCAACGCGGGAATGAGTTGTTTGACTGCGGTGAAATCCGGCGCGCCGACGTATTGCGCGCCGGTTTGACCGAGCGTTTGTTCGTAGTGTTCCATCGCGCGTTCGTGAATAGCTCTTCGCGCGGCAGTTAACGCAGACGCTTGCGATTTTTCCGCTTTCAATAGCCCGCTCAAACGCAACATCAACGCGCTCGTCGACGCGTTCAACAGCAACGTTCCGACGACCGCGGAGGAAACTAAAATTAAAACCAACCCTCGATCTCGAGCGGTGAACGCGACGTCTTCTTCCAAGACGACCAAACCTAGCGCTAAACCAATCGCGCCTCTCAAACCGCCCCAAACGCATATGAACCCTTCCGATCGACTCATTTGATACCCGGTTTTCCATTTCATGGGAATCCATAAGATGGAGATAGTCACGAATCGAATGAGATTTAAAAACACGTACAACAAAACGCCCCAGCCTGCGTCGGAGAATTTCAACTCCAACTCGTCGTTCATAACCTCCGACGCGATAATAAACCCGGTCAAAACGAACACCAACGTGTTTGCGCAATACGTCAACACTTCCCAAAAGTGGTGCATGGTATGTTCGATGTTCCCGACGAAAAAAACGCGACCTTTCGCGCTGATGTAAAATCCCATGCTCACGCACGCCAACACGCCCGAGACGTGAAAAACGCTCTCGGCAACCATAAACGTCAAGTAACACGCGAACAGCGTCAAAGTAATTTGTACCAAATGGTCTCTGAATATCGACTTGAGCCAAAAAATAACCAACTGTCCGGCGACGACGCCAACGAGCAAAGCGCCAAGCGGTTGCGTCAAGAACATCAAAAACACATCCAACGAAGTCTTGTGTTTGCCTTTACTAATCTCAAAAAACAACGTGAACACGACGATAGCGGTACCATCGTTCACCAGCGACTCGCCTTCAATCACGTGCCCTAAAATCTTCGACGCGCCTACCTCTTTCAAAATCGACACCACCGCCACCGGATCCGTCGCCGCTAAAATCGATCCAACCATCATCGAAAAGTTCCAATCCCAATCGAACGGAAACGCGTGCAAAACCGTCGCCGTAAGCGCCATGTTTATCAACACCCCCGGCCCTGCTAAGATCAAAATCTTCGTCAAAACTTTCGACAAGGTGTGCCACTCCATGGAAAAACTGGACTCGAATATCAGCGCCGGTAAGAAAACCGCCAGCAAAAGGTGCGGGTTTATGTGCACGAACGCGTCCAAGGAGTTGCCGACGCCGGACAAATCGAATTGGTCGTTCAATACGCCCATGCATATTCCTATGACCTGTTTTTTAAAACAAGAAAGAGGTGGAAAAAGAAAGCGAGAAGAGAAGCGTGTTAGTATTTCTGGTGGTGAGGAAAAGCGTCCTAAAAGTTAGACGTAAAGCCGAAATGATTCGCATCGTCGCTACGACGAGCGTAAATTTTCCTACTCACCAGCAAGGCAACGGTATAGGGAACCGGCGAATTGACGAAAGTGAACGCGCTCCGACAGGCGGTCCCGATCGCTAAGGCGATAAAAATGAACCATAAAATCGCCGTTGGATCATCACCCTCGTGGTGCTTTCCTCCTTCTCCGTCTGTGACGGAAGAACTCGCCGCTGCTGCTTCCGCGAGAAGGCGTCGCCGCCATATCGTTTCCCGAGAAAACAGAGACATTTTACACTAAAGAGACTCTTTCCTGCGCCTGCTCGTCACCATGAAGAAGACGACGAAGAAAAGACGACGACGACAAAGGAGTATCGACGACGATCTTTGGGACGAAGGGGAGTTCAGAGAGAGAAAGAAGCCGTTTAGATGATGATGGTGGTGTTGTAAAGTGAGGATTGGTTTTGGATAAATGTGTGAACTGTGGACTCTTTTCGTATACTAAGCAGGATAAATGACATATCCTACATATTAGAGAGCGAAGCCAATCTTTTGGAAACACCGAGCGACGCAACTTTGCACGTCCCCATCCAGCAACGACAACGTGGATTTCAGGACGTCTCCTGGACATTTTTGGGCGCACTGCGCCAAGGATTGACCGAAATATATTTCGATGTCCGGAACTTCGTCTCGCAAAACGTCTTCGTCGGCGCGCGCGCCTTTAACTTTCGCGGCGGAGAGTTGAGAGTAAGAGGCGGAGTAGCCGCCTTGTTGCTCGATTTTTTCGAGGAGTTCGTCCGCGAGGTCGATGTCGTCGGCGAGTTTCTCGGTGTTGTTGGAGGTGGTGGTGCCATTCGGTGCTAATGATTTCCCGTCTTGGTCGGTCGTGGAAACGTAGGCGTCTACGCACCTCGCCGACGCCGCGCACACGTCTCTCCAACACTGGGCGTTGGTGTTCAACAACTCCGTTTCGCACAAAAATCGCGCGCCAGCCACGGCGACGAGCTTTTTCTCCTCTTTGGCGGCAACTTTCTGACTTTCGACGGCGAAAATGTTCGAGAGAATCATCTCGTGAATCCCGGCTTGTACGGTCGCCATGCTCGATACCGCCGCCTCGGCGCCTCGCTTGGCGACCAACACGCTCAAAAATACGACAAAGCCTCGGCAAAATTTCGGCGTCTTGCCGCTTTGTAAGCGCTGGAACAAAACCTGCCAAATTGTCGGCAAATGTTCGCTCCAGACGGATAAATCTAAACTCTTCGCGAAGGCGTTCAAAATGTAAAAACCTTGATGATCGTGCGCTTTGCTCGAGATGAGTTTTTGAAACACCCCTAAGACGCCGGTGAGGTACCCTAATTGGGCGATTTGTACCGGCGCGGCTTTGAGATATGCGTCTAACAATCGGACTAATGCGGGGATGTTGGCTTGTCTGTCCCACGTGTGCGGCGCGAGCAACGCTGGGAGGAGTTGTAAGTATTGTTCGGTTAAGGAGATCCCAACCGCGACTCCGCCGGTACCCGCCGCCGGTACCGCCGCGGATTCCAACATCAGCGCCAAGATTTGAAAGACGTACGGCGTGAATTCCGCGTTGTCTCTGGCGAGAATTCCCAAGAACGTCGGGAATAATGCACTTTCCACGCGCTGTTTCTCCTGCGAATTCGGCGAGAAATCAACGCACTGCACGCACGCCGTCGTTGCTTCGAACAAGAAGTGATTGTACGTCGGATTCCTAGGGTTGTTCGCGGCTTCGTCGAGACGCTTGCAAAGCTTTTCGCAACACGCAAAAATTACTTCGTTGGCGAGTAACTTGCCGCCGCCGCTGGCGTTTGAACCTCCTCCACCGATATATCGCAACGTTTTCGCGATTAATTTCGCGATGAACTCATTCTCGCTAGAATCTTGCAATTCAAATCCGTTGAAACAGTTTTGCAGAATATCATTCGCGAACGGCGCAAAGTCGTTCGGAGCAAACTTGACCGGCGCCGAAGCGGCTATGGTGCTATTTTGTTGTTGCAGTTGCTGCTGTTGCTGCTGCAACTGGCTATAATCGCGACAGGTCATCATCTTTTCTATGCAGTTTGCCGCGTACGAGTGAACGACGTTAGAGCTATCCAAGAGTAACTTAGCCAAATGCGGCAACATTTGCAATTCTGCGTCTCTCGGGACGAATCCTCTAAAAACGGTGAGGAGCTTCAAGCAGTCCGCGCGCACGACTGGGTGCGACGTCGTCGCGTTCTCGCACAGTAGTTCGCTCCTGATGTGCGCGTTGAAGAAGTCCGCCACGTCTACTAACTCGTTAATCTCCGTCGCGCCTCGCGCGTTGGTTTTCTTCTTCACCGCCAACGCCAACACCAAATAAATGGCGCAATCTTTCGCTTTCCAAAACATGGACGGATTTTGTACGTACTGCGCTAAGAGCTGTTGCACGTATCCGCCAACCGCGGCGGTGCAGCTTTGTGGAAACTTGGCGGCTAACGCTTTGATCAGTTCGCACGCCGCCCTCCGCCTCGTCTCTTGGTCGCCTCCTTCCATATCTCTTCGCAAATACTCCGCAAAGTTATCCGTGAAAATTTCCTCGTCCTCCGTCCGAAATTGCAAATTTGGAATGGCTATATTTTCGATGATATTTTGCAACGTTTCCGGCGCTTCGAAGAGCGTATGATGCACGCCGGAAGCGACGACGGTCAAAAATGCCATCCCCGAGGACGCGACGCGTTCGCGGTATCGCTCGACTTCATCCTCGTCTTCCTCGTGGTTGTTTTGATATTGACTATTATTATCGCTACTTTTCTCCTTGGAATAATTGCCTAACAGCGTCCACACGTCTCTGACGAAAGTTTCCAAGTATGGCTTAAATTCCTCTTCGTTCTTCTCCGCGTACAGATTTAAAGCGTCGCAAATTGCCGCGCGCAACGCGTCCATATCAACACCCCATTCGTCGTTACCGCTCCCACCGCTCTCTATCCCGACGTTCAACATGCCGTGAAACAGCTCCATCCAGTGCGCGATATCGTCCTCAAACACCTCCGGCAACTCCTGCGAGTTCAAGGAGTAAAATATTCTCAAGCACAATCTCAACGCTTTCACCATTTGTTTCCTCTGCGCCTTCTCTTCGTTACTACCACTGCTACCACTGCTACTGCACACTCTTTTCGCGCACTCCCTCGTCACCTCCAACAAAGGCTTCGCGAACCCGTCCAGCGCCATCTTCAACTCCACGTACAACGCGTCCGTCTTCGTCGCTCCTCGAAACCGTTTAAAAATCGCATTCGCCACCGTCAAACTATTTATCAACGTCTCTCCCCTTCTCTGACTATCACCACCTTCGACGAGAATCGATCGACCAATCTTCTGCACTAAGCTCGGCACGAGTTCCGGCCACTTCCCCTGCGGAAACTCTCGCGTGCACGTTAAATCGTTCAAAGCGATGATTTGCAAAGCCTCCGCGAGTTGATTTTTAACGTTAGTATTACGAACCGATGCCTCGTCGTCCTCGAGCGCTTTTTCCAGGACTAAAACGCGTAATCTCGCCTTCGCGTCCGGTTCGATTTCCTTCCACTTCTCTAAAGTCTCCTCCTCCTCCTCGTCCAAATCAGATACAATCCATCGCTTCTTAATCCCGTTTTTAAACGCAACCGCGGCGGCGAGTTTACCCCCGTCCGATACCAATTGCTCTCCCTCGTTACCACCACCATTCCTTAAAGACGAGGACGACGAGGAAAGTAAGAGTAAACTTTCCAATCCATCGCTTCTCGGCAAGACGTTTCGGAGTAAAAATCGGGAACTTTCCTCTCGAATCTGAGGATCGCTCGAAAGCGTCGAGTCGAGGACTCGAGCGAGATGAGGCAAATCCATGGTGATACTTGCTGATACAGAAATTGAATGCAGGAGGAAATGACTTTTACGACGCGTGAGTGTACTTTCGGCGAAGAGAACGGAGAGTTATTGTGACGATGGCGTCGCTTGATTTTGAATCCCGATGGTTTTAATGGTTTAGGGTGTAGGTTTTAGACTTTGCGCTTTGCCTTCCTTTCTTGAGCGCGAACGCGACGACGACGGACGACGATGATTTATTAGAGCAGTATTCATTCGCGGTGTGTTCTTGTATTCTCAATTCTTTATATATTTATACAGAGAGCAAATTATTAAGAAGGACCTTGGCTGATGCTGACGCCTTGGCCGAGGTACTCGTCTTTGAGTTTTCTTCTACTAGTGTTGCTATCGTCGCTATCGCTATCGTTGGTATTAGTAGTAGTATTATCGAGGTCATCAAAGTCGCCTAAAAAGCGAGCGCGTAAGTCGCTCAAAACTTTGGACGGGTCGACTTTACCGCCTCCCCAGACGCCGGCGCCGACACCGTTTCGGGTGCGTTCGACGCCTTCCATGAGTTCTTCGTATCCGCACGCGTCTTTGCCGTTGCGCGCGGCGAGTAAGGCGGCTTCGTTGCACGCGTTGGCGAGTTCGGCGCCGGTGAATCCTGGAGTTTGTCGAGCGATGGCTTCGCAGATTTGACCGAGCGGTTCTTTTAAGCGCATGCCTCGCAAATGGACCGCGAGTATTTGCGCGCGACCGCTCGTCGTCGGAGGGCCGACAAAGACGCGTCTCGTGAGCCTTCCCGGGCGGGTCAACGCCGGGTCGAGCGCGTCTGGTCTGTTCGTGGCGGCTAAAACTAACACACCCGCGGCTTTGTTAAACCCGTCCATCTCAACGAGCATTTGGTTCAACGTCTGGTCGCGTTCTTCGTTCAATCCTGCGCCTCGTCGAGCGCCGATGGCATCGAGTTCGTCGATGAACACCACGCACGGGGCTTTCTTTCGCGCTTCCGCGAAGAGTTCGCGAACGCGCGCGGCGCCTCGACCGACGAAAAGTTCCACAAACTCCGAGGCAGCGACTGGAAAGAAAGCGACGCCAGCTTCGCCGGCGACCGCCCGAGCGAGCAAGGTTTTCCCCGTCCCCGGAGGTCCAACTAATAGACATCCCGCCGGGAGTCTGTGACGAACTTCTTTGTACCTCTCCTCGTTTCTCAACATCTGAACGAGTTCGTAGAGTTCCTGCTTCGCTTCGTCCACGCCGGCGACGTCTTTGAACGTCGTTTTAGGACCTTTCGAGTCGTCTCGAGCGTCTTTTTTCTTCTTACCGTCTTGTAATCCGTTTTGTTTCCGGACGATGCCTCGCAACCAAAACAGCAGCGGGATAATCGGAAGCCACACAAACGCGGTCGCCAGCGCGCCTTTCGAGGCAAACGTGGAGATGGCGGGAGATACCGCTGAAAATTCCACGTTTGCTTTCTCGAGTTTCGGAATCAACTGTAAATCGTTCGGTAATCGTCTCGTTTGGTACCGTCGTTTCATGTATTTCTGCGCCGGCGGTTGTTGTCGCTTACTCGCCGCTTCCATCGTCGCTTTCGCTGGACTCGAAACGACCAACGAGGACGTCTCCTTCACGTCAAACAACAACCTCGTCGTCCCTTCCTCGAACCTCACTTTCGTCACCTCCCCTTTCTGCACGGACTTCAAAAACGTCGAATACGGCACGCTCTTCACCGCCGGCGCCGGCGGATGCCGCTTCGCGTGTTCGCTCCGAATCCCCAACCCACTCCCGACAAAAAACGCCGCCGATAACACAAACTTCGCCAATCTCGTCTTCAACACCGCCCCGACTGCTTTAAACACGTCCGTAAACACCGTTTTCATCACCACTAAAAACAACGCCACTCGTCTTTTGGTAAACTCGACGAGCGAAAAGTTCCTTCGGCGATTGGTCTCAAACTTCTCCTCCTCGGTTTCCTCCGAGAAGGAGTTTAACACGTCCGACGGGATTTTATTCGTGTCGTTCTCTTTACTCGCTCGGTCTTCTTCTTCCTCTTCTTCTTTGTCCGATGATGGTGATTCATTTTTACTCGCGTTCGCTCCGATTCCTCTCACACCACCACCTCGAGCTGAGGAAAGGGAGACAAATCCACGCGTAATCTTTCTCCCGCCGGTGTTGTCCTCGCTTCGTAAAGCGCGCAATTTCGACGCTCGGGGGCATTTCAACACAGCTTTCACCGCGGTATAACCACCCGCGTTTCTTCTTCTTCTTCTCGAAAGTTCTTCTTTTCCTCGCACGTTTCGCTGGCCAGGCGCCACGTGACACGTCGACGGTTTCCCCAAATCCTCATCTCTCCCGCGACGAAGAAGAGACGAAGACGACAAAGAAGTGGAAGACGCGAGCATGTTTTACTACCACCGCTCGTCGTCGCACGCTTCGCTTTAACTCTCTCTCTCTCTCTCTCTGTGTGTGTGTGTGTGTGTGTGTTTATGTGTGTTACGTGTTCTACAAGCAAAAGTGTTTCTCAGATTTGTGTCGATAAATTAATACTCTGAGGATAAGGCAGGAAAAATGCTTTAAAATACTACCGCACGCAAAAATGTCTCTCTTTCGTCTCTTTTACGCTTTGAACATCTTCTTTTTGATGGCGGAGAGGAGCTTGGTACCGACACCACCACCGCGCTCTTTACCGTCGTTTCTTTTTCGGTCGCTCTGAGTGACGTCGTCGTTTTCTTCTCCTTCGTTTTCATCCCCCGCGGCGAGGGGAGAGGCTTTGGCGGTTTTCTTCGTCTTCTTTTGGGAGGAGGATCCCTTTCCTGATCCTCCTTTGGAAATTTGGGTCGGGGACGGACGTTTCTTGGCGTTGGAGAGCGAGGGGGATTGTTGCTTCAACGGCGTCGTTTTGAGGGAGTCGAACGCGCGAGATGGGGAGATTGGGGTGGTGATTCGAGCGGGCGAGATCGTCCCCGAGATGGACGCGTCGGCGTTTTCGTCGTTGGCGGCTTCTTCCTTCTCTTCTCCTTCTTCTTTGGTCGTCGGAGCATTTTCGACGGCTTCAGAAGCGGCGGCTTCTTTCTCCTTTTGCTGTCTAGCGACGGCGTCTCGTAGCGTCTTCTCTAAAGCGACGTACTCGTCGCACTTCTCCGCGTTCGGTAACTGTTCAATCATCAATCGAACGGTGTGTAACGAGTACCCAAAGAATTCCGGTCCGGAGATGGCGGTTTTCTTCGCCGCCTCGCCTTTTTGTTCGCGGATGGTTTTCGCGCGTTGCAAAACTTCGCCCCAACACGCGGTCGCGGATTTCTTTTCGATGACTATGGAGCCGTCTTCCGTGGTCAAGGAAAAGAGCGGCGTTTTCTCGGATTCGTCCATTTTAATCTCTTGCGTCCACGTGCACTTCTCTTCCAAATTTTCCGGGTCTAATTTGGAATACAACTTTGTGGTTTTGAAACCGAGCGGTAAGATGTAGTTCACGTTCGACCATCCTTTCTTGGCGTCTTCCGGCGAGTGCAACACCGTACCTAAACATTCGATGGTGACGCCGCCTACGGGACCGATGGGCGTTTGAAACGCTTCGTAACCGGTTTCGTCGGCTTCTTTTCGAGGCAACTCTTTCACGGCTTGCGCGGCTCTCTCGAGTTTGGCGAGAGGGTCGCCACCCGCGCCGCCTCCCGCGCGACGGCCGAGAGACGGTGCTTTTGGTTTCTTTTCTTTTTTCGGTTTCGGTTCTTTCGGTACTTTCGGTGCTTTCGGTTTCTTTTCCTTCTTTGGTTTCGGTTCTTTCGGCGCTTTTGGCGGTTTCGGCAACGCCGCGCTGTCGCGCTTGATGCTGAACGCGTTTAACGGTTTGTTTCCGAGCGCGGCAAAGAGGCGGCGGATGCGGTAGGCGAGATGGCGGCCGTGTACCCATTGTTTTTCCGTCTCCATGTCGTCTTCTTGCTGCTGCTGCTGCGGCTGCTCCTGCAGGTCCGTCGCGATTGCGGGCAAAGCGGTGGCCTCGTCTTCTTTCTTTTCCATCATGCGCATGCTCGCCATGAGGTCGTCGTCGGCAGCTTTATCGATATCCATGTCCTGAACACCTCCACCGAATTCGGGCACGTCAACGATGATGCCACCGCCCGGCAACGTCGCCACCGGCAATTTCGCGACGGGGACCGCTTTCTTCTTCTTCTCTTCCTCGGGCGCGACTTTACCCTTAAAATCCCACGCGAAGGCTAACTCCTCGTCGTCGCGAATGTCGTTGTATTTTCCGAAACCCCACTTGAAAGTGCCACAAATCAACGCGCGATCGTGCGCTTCGTTCCACCATTTCGCCGGCGGGGCGATCTTTTGTTGATCTGTTGGTCCCATGGAGACGTCTGGGACGTCCAACTCCATAGAGGCGCCTTCAATGCCGCCAACTTCTTGGACCGCTTTCCATCCGCACAGCAACATTTCCAACTTCAAAGCGTCTTCTGACGATCGCTCTTTGCAGTGCGTGTAAAAATGTCGGTCCGCGAAGATTTCGTTGAGATAATCTTCACCGCCGGTGGCTAAATGTACGATGGCTTTTTCGTCCTCGTCGATTTCGCCGAAAACGGTTTCGCGCAACACCGGCGTAATCGCTTCGTGACGTTGGACAACCAAAGACGCATAGCGTCTGCAAAACGCTTTCAAGTGCGCGATAGTTTTGTCGTTCTTCAACTGCGCGGTGTCGTAGATCTTCTCCCAGTTTCCAAAACCAAACATGGCTAATTTATCCAACGAAGAGCGTTTCTCTTGCCACGACCACTCCCAAATCTCGCCGTTGGCCATGCGTCTGTCTTCTTTCTTCTTCGCCGAGAGTAACAACGCTTGTTGTTTTTGCTCTTCCAGGCGTTTCTTTTGCGCTTCCAGACGCTTTTCTTCCTCGGCTTGTTCCGGCATTAACTTTTGCCAAAAATCCGGATCGTCTAAATCTACGTTCATCTTCTCCGAAGCTTCCGAGGCGAACGTCGCCGTGGCAAACAAAGAAGACTTTTCCTTCTTCTTATCCGACGGCCGCTTTTCTTTCTCGTCCTCCTCGGCGTCGACGACTTTTTGCTCCGAGTTTTGCAAAATCGAGTCGATATCGTCGGAGCCCCACTTCTGGTATCTCTTCTCCGCCTCTTCTCGAGCTTCGGTGAGGAGCCCGTACGCTCCGTGCTTGAGCAAATTTTCAACTTCTTGTCTTTGCTCTTTCGCCGATTTCGCGGAGGGCTTTTGTTGTTGTTGTTGTTGTTGTTGTTGCAGCGCAGCGTTCTCTTTATCGCTATCGTTATTATTGATATCGCCGAAAATGGCTTGTTCTAAACCAAGTTTCATGGACGCTCGAGTAAACATTTCCTTCTCGTACGTCCCTCTCGAAACCAAGCGGTACACCTGGACTGCTTTCGTTTGGCCAATTCTGTGCGCTCTGGCTAACGCTTGCGCGTCGTTTTGCGGGTTCCAATCCGAATCAAACACGATGACTGTATCCGCTTTGGTCAAGTTGATGCCTTGACCGCCGGCCCGAGTGGATAATAAGAACAAAAACGCCTCGGAATCTTCCGCGGAGAATCGGTCGATGGATTCTTGGCGTTTCTTTCCAGTCACGCCACCATCTAATCGCTCGTATTTATGGCCTCTGGCGCGATTGTAATCTTCTAAAACGTCTAAAACGCGCGTCATTTGTGAAAAGATTAAAACTTTCGAGCCGTTCGCTTTCAATTTCGGCAAAAGCTTATCGAGCAATTGCAACTTCCCGCTCGCCGAGACGAGTTTGTCGATGGTAACGGTCATCGTTCCGTTCGAAACGGCATTTTCGACGCCGTCGAGAAGGAACGGGTGTTGACAGCACTTGCGCACTTCCATCATGACGTTGCGAAACATAGAAAGCGCATTCTCGCCGTTCTCTTCCTCCTTCATTGAGATCGTCGCATCGTCCGAGCCAGACGCCGAGGATAAGAACGAAAAGTTGCGCTCAAACAACGCGCGATAGCACTTCTTTTGCAACGGCGCCAACTCGCACTCGACTAACGTTTCAACTCTCGGGGGCAACTTTTGCTCCACATCCGTTTTCAAACGTCTCAACAGGTACGGTTTTAACACCGCGTGCAGCGCGTCCACGTGATTCGCGGTGGAGATGTTGCCGAAGACTTTTTCGAATTTTTCGCGTTCGGCGAATCGTTGCGGGTCGACGAATTTCAACAGACTCCACAATTCGCCGACGTTGTTTTGCAACGGCGTGCCGGTCAATAGCAACGTCTTTTGCTTTTTAAACAAGGAAAGTTCGTTGAAGAGTTTACCTTCGCTGTTTTTCAACTTGTGCGCCTCGTCGACAACTACCGCGGACCATTCAATTTTACCGAGCGCGTTTTTATCAAAGTTCACCATCTCGTACGTGGTCAACACGACGTCCGCTCTCGACCCCGGGGATAAAGTGTTTGATTGCTCGTCTTTAGGCCACAAACACTTGTCTCGGATTTCCGCGCGCGCTTTTGCGGTTCCGCTGTACACGACGACGTTCAAATGCGGTATCCACGTTTGGCACTCGCGTTCCCAGTTCACTAACGTAGACAACGGCGCGACGACCAGCGTTGGAAGGTCCGGGCGTACGCGTTCACAAACAACTTCTAAAACGTTAATTGCTTGCGCGGTTTTACCTAATCCCATCTCATCGGCTAAGATGCAACCTGGACGACCGGCGTGAAAATTGCTCGTGATCCATTTGACGCCTTCGGCTTGATACTCGCGCAAAATGAAATCGGTGTGTTTGCCGTTGAACTTCTCCGGTTCGATCAAAGCATCGTTTGTCGTCCACACTTTCGCTCGCACTTCGCCGTCCTCGGGTTTCTTTGCGGCGTCTTCTAATTCGCCCGCTTTTTCGTTCTTCTCCGTCCATCGCATCTCCTCCTTGTTGAAATCCGGTACGCACGAAGGAAAATGTTCCTCGACAAACTCGAACGATTCCTCCGTCAACTCGTCGTAATTCAAGCCTTTCCACTTGCACAGATACAACGCTCCAGGTTTCACCGCGACAATTTTATCTAGTTCCATGACCTCCTTAGCCACGTCCACGGACACACTCTTCGTATTGGCTTCCCCGGTGACTGGGTCCACCTTCGGAAACTTGATGTACAGTTGCGTCAATCTTTGCTTCTCGACGAAGGATTCTGGAACCCATCGGGAGTGGAAATACGCGACGTTTTTAAACTTCACCAAAAGCTCAATCTCTTTCGTTTCCGTCCTTTCCGTCGTCGTTTCCTTTGTCGCGCTTTTTTTCTCGCGCCATCCCAAAACTTTCTCCACGTTCTTCTCCGAGAATTTCTTCGCATCGTCTTCTTCCTCGTTCGACGATATCGTCGGCCATCGATCGGACTCCCACGCGACCGCGTCTCTGGTCCCGATGCCGCCACCCAAAGCGATCATCATCGCCGCGCCAGTCCGTTTTGGTTCTCGATTATTCTCTCCGTCATCGTCGCTCGTTTCTTCTTCTTTACTCTTCTCCTTTCCTTCTTTTTCCTCCTCCGGGAGGACTTTCGTCGTCTCTTCCCTCAACACTTGACACCAAAACTTCTCCTCTCGTTTCGGTTTCCTCGCATGTCCTCCACCGTTTTGTGCAAACAGTTCGTCGCCGGACATGAGCGGCGTTTTCACCTCTCTCCCGCTCTTCGTCTTCGTCGCGATGCACGCGTCGTCCAAATCTTTCGGCGCTCGTAAAAGCACTTCTCCCGCTTTTTCCAGGCATCCCTCCGCGTTCGCCAACGCGCGAAGCACGGTCGATTGGAAGTGATATGGAAACGCGGATTGGAGAATGTCCAGTTCCGCGGGCCATTTTTTTTCGAGCAGTACATCTGCGCGTGTAGTAGTCACTTGCTTTTGTTCGTGTTCATCTGCCATCGTCATTTTTATCGCCTTTATCGTCCCGTTTATGTTGTTCTTCCGCGCGCGCGTGCGTGTCTTTGATATGAAGAGAAACCTATTCAAAAGTTTGAATTTTTGAATCCTTTGTGTTTAGGGTAAACGTTTTTTTTAAACAAAAAGCAAATGTGACATGTGGATATACTCAGACATACTGGTATTATATCGTAAGAATAAAGAACACAAACGACACACGAACAGAGAAGAAGAAGAGCAAAAGCTCGCAGTGAGCGCGACGAAGACGATTTTGGTTTTACTCTTATTCTTGTTGTTGTTGTTGTCAACCGTTTTGCCCCCGTAATAACCAAGAATAAAAGAATAGTATGGATCTGAACTCGGCGTTGCGAGAGGAGTTCGACGCGTTGAAGAAATCGTCCGCGGCGCATAGTATTCCGCACGCGCAGTTGCAAGCGGCGTGGGCGAGGACGATGGAGCGAGCGTTGGAGAGTTTGGAGAGGAAGGATGAGGCCATCGAACGATATCGAGAAAAGGAAGAAGAGTTGGAGAGGAAGATTGAAACTTTGAGCGAAGAGGTTGGGCGATGGAAAGAAGCTATGGTGGAAGAGGAGGAGGAGTGCACGTTGGCGGCGAAGAAGTATCGAGAAATCCAAGACGTCATGGAGTTTGCGAGAGAGTTATATCCGGCATTCAGATGGCAGTTCGGGAGGGCGAAGGAGAGGTTGCGCGAGAGTCAAAAAACAAGCTATCGAGGCGAGGGACCTTCGCCGTTGTGGAAAGGCATTTTCGACGCGAAAAAGCCGGATTTGTTGCACAAGTTACTCCTAACGGACGCGCGGGAGAAGGATGGGTACACCGGAGAGACAGTCGAGGCTTTGGGCAGTAACGAGATCAAGTTTTTGTACAGGACGCATCCTGATTCGAGAAACGCTTTGAAAAAATTGAAGGTGCCTATACCGGGAAGTTACATATACAGCCAATTTCCAGAAGAGTGTTCCGCGGTAAAATGGGCGAGAAATCTTTACAAAGAGCACGAAATGCAGCACCCAGATTACAGCAGCGGACGTTTCTCGGGTGATGTAGGCGAACACATCCTAGGTGACTTGGGGCTGCTGTAAAAAAAAGGAAGCGGGGGTTTATTGAAGAGGGAAACGGAGAAAAAAGAAACACTGAACACGGAACAGACACACACAGGTGACGCACAGATACATAAAGATGCATGAAAAAAGAGAGACAACTATCGAATTACCTACAACTGCACGCTCCCACTCTTTTCTTTATTCGCTCGCGAGATGACATCTTTCACGACCGCTTTCGTATCTCCCGCGGGCGCTAACGCTTCGGCTTGTTTGAACATCGAAGTCGCTTCGTCCGGTCGACCGATTTCTCTCATGAACACTCCTCTCGCCAAATATCCTCGAAAATCCTCCGGATGTTTCTCGACGACGTCCGAGAATGCTTTTTCCGCCTCTTTCCCTTTGCCTTTCCAACCCGAATAGACTCTCGCTTTTAGTAATTCGGCATCGACGTCGTCGATGTCACCGGGATTCTTCTTGACAAACGCGTCCACGTAGGCCAACGCGACGCCTTGTCGGTTATTTTTCGACAACGAATCCGTCAGCGCTTTCAAAAACGACGCCGACGGTGGGCCACTCGAATCGCTTAAATGCTTATCCGCGTAGTCTTTCAGAACCGACAAAGCGCGTTCGGGTTGCCCGTCTAAATTCCACACCTCTGCAATCGCCATCGAGTTCGCCTCGGTATCTTCCAAACTGACCAATTTTTCCATCAGCGGCAACGCGCTCGGGTAATCGTCCAGCGCCAAAAAGTTCTTCGCTTGTTGCTTCAACAACTCCGGATCGTTCGGCGTGCTCTCTAAGACTTTCGTCAGTTCGTCTTTCTGCTTCTCGATGTCCTCCAACGCTTCCTTTCGATACTTTTCTTGCACTTGTTTCGACCCGATGGCGTTGAACGTCAAATCCGTCGGTATGAAGACGATGGCAAGCGCGATCGCCGCTAACAAGGAGCCAATCCGCACGATCGGAGATTTGAACACGTCTTCCTCTTCGTCGTCACCACCACTCTTCGGAACGACTGGTTCGCCACCAAACGTCGGCGCTAACGGCGATATCGGCGTTATCCCTCCTCCTCCGAAAGGACTACTCGACGAGGCGTTCGTCGTCGTCGTCACCATCTTCGCCTTCGTCTTCCCTTCCTCTTGCACGCGTTTCAACTTTGCCTCGAACGAATCCAACGCATCGTCATCCATCGACGACGAGGACGAGGAAGAGGAGGAGTTACCGTTCGAATTCCTCCTCGTCGCCGCTTGCGCTCGTTCAAACATCGCCAACTTGGCGTCCTCTTGTTCGATGAACTCCGTTTTCGTTTTATCCATTTTCTTTTGATTCGATTTCTTTCTTTGCGCCGCCGAGACGACGACGCGCGAGCTCCTCCTTCTCCTGGTCGTCGTCGTAAAAGTAGTGCTCGTCGTCGTCTGAGTCGTCGTTTTGCCAACGCCGCCGCTGGGAAGAATACACGCACCACCCATCTCTCTCTCTCTCTCTCTCCAAGTAGTATTGTGCTTCTCGTAAAATGAGGAAAAACTCGAGGGAGAAAAAGAGGGCAGAAAAATGGTTTAGGGTTTTATAAAAACCCTAAACTTAAACACTTAAAAAAACAGGAGGGGAAAAAATAACTGTTTGAAACAGTTATTTTACGCACGCGTGTTGTGTTCCTGCTCTTTCCTTAAGCGCGGACACAAAACACGAGAAAGGAAAAGAAAGAGAGAGGAGAGAACACCGAACGACGTTTTGCTCTTTCGTGTGCTCGCGTACGATTTTATATCGTTTTCCTTTTTTTGTATATCATACGTTATTATATACACACAAACAAACGGGTAATCATCTCTGAAACGACGCAGATAATAAGAAGATGCAGTCGCAGTTTAAACGAGAACACTCGCGAGGTAACGCTCACTTTATGCACACAGAAACGCGTTTCCTCTCTTTACCGTTCATTTTTAAACGCTTTTGTCGTCGTTTTGGTATCTCGCGGCTTTGCGAACAAACGCGCTCGGAGGAAGCGAGAGTGTACGATTTGAGTATATTCTCCTCGCGTTCTCGGATGTTCCAATCGTTTCGAAACTTTGTGGTGCCTTGACAAGCGAAGAGATGAGCGCTGACATTTTTTTATATACATATAAAACAAACAGAACAAAGATCGTTCGAATCGAACCGCATACGGGTGAAATATCCGGACAGAATTCCTGTGATTGTGGAAAAGTCTCCGAAATCGGACGTCCCGGATTTGGATAAGAAGAAGTACCTCGTTCCGAGCGATTTGACGGTTGGGCAGTTCGTGTACGTGATTCGGAAACGAGTGAAACTGTCCGCGGAGAAGGCGATTTTTATCTTCGTGAACAATAAGTTACCACCGACGGCGAGTTTAATGAGCACGATATACGAGGAGAATAAAGACGAGGACGGGTTTTTGTACGTTTTGTACAGCGGGGAGAATACTTTCGGCGGCGAGGACCCCTTTTGCGCGTTCGAACACGTCGAAGAAGAAGAACTTTTCCAAGAAGAAGAAGAAACAGAAGAAAAAAAGGAAGGATAAAAAAGAGAGAAAAGAAAGGCGGCTGAAAATAGCTGATTTGAGCGGGAGAGAGGAGAATGAAAGAAGAAGAAGAAGAAGGAGAAGAAGAGAGGCGCGAAGCGAAGCGAGAAGATGTACCAACAGACGAAACAACAGACAAAACGCAGGGAAGTAGCAGAGAGAAAAACAAAAACAAAAACAAAGAAAGAAAAAAAGTTTAGAAGAGAGGGGTGACGACGGCGGTTCCGCCACGAATAATATTTTACAAAAGTCTCTACCAGTATCTCTCTAACCATACCCATTACTCTGCTGCTCGGAAGCTTTTGCTTTCTTCTTGTATTCGGCGTATTCTTCGTCCGTTGGTTCTGGGCACCCTTTTTCTCGAAAGTAGTTTAGGCACATTTTCCCCTAAAGAGAGACTTTAAACAGTTTCCCTTCACAAATATACCACGCGCTTTGTTACGCGTATAAAAGAGAGAGACAGAGAGAAAGAGAAAGACCAAAGAGAGAGCAAAGGAGAGCGCACATTCTCGCATCATCTCTCATAAATCGAGAGAGAGAGAGAGAGAGAGAGAGAGACGACGATGGACGAGTTCGCTTTGTTCCAATCTGAAATTCAGGAATTGGAGGAAACGAACGCGAAAGAAGAATCGAAAGAAGAAGACAAAGTTCCGATTCAGTTCCGGAAAAACGCCGGGGTAGTCATCAGCGCACCGGCGGCGATTAAAGCGGACGCGTTTGAACCTCGAGGACGACCTGTTTCCCCAGAAAAGAAGGAGGAGGACGACGGTTTTGGAGGGGCGATTGGACCAAATTTTCAGCCTCCACCTCCTCCTCCTCCTCAGGTTTCGAACGCGCTCGGCCCGCAACATTCGATAAAAACGGTCGGACAACCAGTCGCGCGACACGTCGCCGGGGAGAAATGGATCGATAACACCCTCTCGGAATGGCCGGCGAACGATTACAGGATTTTTGTTGGGGATTTAGGGCCGGAGTGTACGGACGAGCAGTTGGCGAAGGCGTTTAGCGCGTACGGCTCGTTCGCCAAGGCGAGAGTGGTGAGAGATAAGAAGACGATGAAAAGCAAAGGGTACGGGTTCGTTTCGATGATGGATTCGATGGATTTTGCGAAAGCGATGAAAGAGGTGCACGGGAAATGGATTGGGTCGAGACCGTGTAAGTTGAGGAAGAGTTCGTGGGAGGAGAGGAACGACCAGACCGCGGCGAAGAGTAATAATAGTAAAAGGAAAGGAGGAGGGAAGAATTTAGGCGGCTTGGGTGAATTTGCCGGAGGTAAGAGGAAGAAAGGAGGTGGGTACGGGTTAAAACATAGTAGGAAACACTTGGCAGTCGCGCCGTCGATCGAGAAGTACAAAGCGAAAAACAAATGAAAAAATCATAATATATTAGCGCTCGCCGCGAGGCAAAGGGCAGTACGTTTAGGTGTAGGAAAACGAGAAGAGATTTCGCGTTCGTTTCGAATTCGAAGAAGAAGTTGTAACGATTGAAAAAGAATCATAACCATCTCGAGAATGTGTCCGATAGTGTTTGCCTCGTCACTTCGTTTGAAAGATCCGTTGGAGCTTGTGCAAAGTCGTGATTTTATCGTCATTCACATTCCTTCGATGATAATTTTGAAAGAATTTTCGTTGGTCCGCGATGTTGTTTTTATCATTCTCTCTCTCTCTCTCTTTCTCTCTTCTCACACACACGCGAATAATTACAGTTTCTTCTAATGAAAACAACAATATCTAGTGATAAAATTATTAATACTTTTCCCTGAACCATTTTTGGTCTCTGAACGAACCAGGTCAAATCATGCCTTGCGCGGCGGCAATCTGTCGTAATTGCTCCACCTGCATTCTTTGATCCGGCGGAAGCGCGGCGATTTGCTGCGGCGTCAACGCCATGACTTGGGCTAAGAGTTGCGATTGATCCGGTTGTTGTTGTTGCTGCTGTTGTTGCTGTACCAGTGGCGGTGGCGGCGGTGGTGCGCCTCTACTTACCACCATTTGCGGCGGCGCTACGTTGACTACTTGCGGTGTCGGAATCGGAGTTTGTTGTTGTTGTTGTTGTTGTTGCATCATCGGCGCGACGACGCCAACGGGAGGCTGCTGCTCTTCCGCAATCATCGGCACCTTCACCATCCCTAACGCGAGCTGACACTGGAACGCAGCTAAACACAGCTGCGGATTCGCGCTCAACAAATTTCTCGTCCCAACCGGATCCCCCTCCGCCATCTCTTTCAACTCTCTCACCACGTCGAACATTTGCGTCGGCGTCAAATCGCCGATTCGTTTCGACAACAAGTCCATCGCGGCGCCTTTCCCATCCGTCGGTTGACTAAACCCGCCCGCTGGAGCCATTAAACTCGACGCTGCTTTTGCAACCGTAAGTCCAATCGGAACGGACGGGTGGTAACTGTTCAAATCGAGTTGTTGTAACTCTCTTCGTCTTTTCTCGCTTTCCGTCACTACGGTCACTCTCAGAACGCCTCCTTCCAATCCTTCCAACAGATCCCCTTGTAATCCTTGTCCTCCAGTCGTTGTTAAAGGACACCCGTCTCTCCCGAACTCCGCGTGTTCCAACAGCCGTATCCGTACTTTTTTCTCCTTGTATTCTCTCCCGTTTACGTTTCGGACGGCACTTTCCGCCAACGCGCGATCGGTAAATTCACACGCCGCGAACGGGAACGGTTTCCCGGTTTTCGTATCCGACGGGATCTGTAAATCGACCACGTCGCCGATTTCGTCCGAGAATAACGATTGGAGCGAACGTTCGGTGCTGTCGTGCGGGAGGTTTTGTATCAGGACGGAGTTTTGGATGTTTTTAATGCCCGGGAAGAGAAGAAGTCTCGCGTCCATTTTTTGTGCGGAATTTTCGTACAAAATGCGAGTGTTTTTTCCCCTGGTATTGTAATATCTGTACATCTGTTGTATCTACTCGGTCGCGATGATTCTCGAGCTGAAAATTCTCACGAAGAACATGAAGGCATACATGTACGCGCGTGCGAAATTTTAGGAGCATTCAGAGCGAGACGTAGAAGATACGTCTCTCTCTTTTTTCTGTTTTTGTCTGTGTTACATAAACGGCTTAATTTTGGAAATCCTTAAAAATAAATATACACGGAACACACGAGAGGACGATAACGAACGAGAGATCTAAAATGGGGAAGAAGATATCCGGCGCGCAGAAGAGGAAGAAGAAGAGGGAGAAAGAAGAGCTCGCCGCGGATATGGAGAGGTTGAAGCTTGGACCGACGAAGTTATGGACGGGGTTGGTGGTGCATCACAAGGATGTGTTTGTCTCGCATGTGATTCCGAAATTGAATGGGACAGATCGGTGTTTCTTTAAGAAGGTGAATTTAGAGAGTCGGGGTGTGCTTGCGTACGCTGGGGTAGACGTATCGAAATTATGTGTAAGTGTTTACGAATGTTCATCGATTTCGACGTTGGAATTTGTGTGGAATCACTTTCCCTGGGGAAAGAAAGATACCGAAGGAAACGTAGTAGATCAAGCCCGGTTTTGTTGGCAAGTTGCTGCAACGAATAAACTCGAGTTCCTCAAGTGGACGAGAGAAGTGAAACAGTGCGAGTGGGATGAAGAGACGATTGATACGGCAGCACGTAAAGGTAATCTCGAGATGTTAAAGTACAGCTTCTCTAATGATTGCCCGTGTGATGAAAAAGAGTCGTGTACACTAGCTGCTATAGAAGGACACCTCGACTGTCTTCGATTTCTTTTCGACAAAGTGGAACCTTCTCGAGAGACGGAAAAAGTAGCGGCACAACAGGCAGCATGCAAAGGTCACGTGGACATCTTGAAATATTTCGTTGAAGAAAGAAAGATATCGGATGTTGTAAAGTTCAACTGCGTCGGAAGCGCTGCAATGTTTGGCCAACTCGATTGTCTCAAATACTTAGTCGAAGAGGCGAGAGTACCTCTTCACGACTGGCGAGACTTCGCTTGCGCTCGGTTTCGCGAACAACCAGAGTGCGAAAACTACTTGCTCGAAAAAGGGTGCCCAGAACCAACGGACAGAGAATACGCTTTGTTTGTCAAGCACATGAAGCAGTTTCAGAACAGGCAATGAGAAGATAACTCGTTCTTAGATTAAAGAGAGAGAAAGAGAGACAAAACTTTATT
>ERZ651776.1619-NODE-1619-length-26493-cov-16.056027_pt1 | contig 26493 bp, 21 predicted proteins | sample MGYA00514761_ERZ651776 | MGnify/ENA metagenome assembly ERZ651776 | reverse complement strand
ATCTTTATAAAGAATATATGGAACTCCTTGTTCAATTTGAGCTTCTAAAATTTTGAACCATAAATCTTGTGCATTTACCTGTTTTGTATATTTACCTTCACTTTCATACTTTTCATAAAGCATTTTAAAATCATCTCCATAAGCTTCGCTCAATCCCTTGCATTGATCGGGGCACATGAGAGACCATTTTTTATTAGCTTTAATACGCTCCATAAATAAATCCGATACCCATAGTGCCAAGAATAAATCTCTGCACCTTTCTTCTTCACTACCATGATTCTTTTTCAACTCCAAAAATGCTTCAATATCGCTATGCCATGTTTCTAAATATACTGCTATACTTCCAAGTCTCTTTCCCGCTTGGTCGACATATCTAGCAGTATTATTAAATACGCGAAGCATTGGAATAATACCATTTGAAGTTCCATTTGTACCCCTGATATGACTACCTTTTGAACGAACTTGATGAATATGAACACCAATACCACCAGCATATTTAGAAATCAATGCCATTTCTTTCAAAGAATCATATATACCACTGATACTATCGTCATTTACACTGCATAAAAAACAACTGCTTAGCTGAGGCCTCTTTGTTCCCGAATTAAATAGTGTAGGTGTAGCATGTGTAAAATATTTTTTACTCATCAAATCGTACGTTTGCAATACTTCGCGAATATCATTTCCGTGAATACCCAATGAAACACGCATCCACAAATGCTGAGGTCTTTCAATTATCTTTTTATCAATTTTAATCAAATAAGCCCTTTCTAACGTTTTAAAACCAAAATAATCAAATAGAAAATCTCTTTGATAATCAATGTAATTATTTAGCTTCTCTTTATTTTTATTTACAATCTCATACAATTCTTCTGAAATTAATGGCGAGTGTTCACCGTTAATATCCTTGTTATCATAAAGAATACCCACTGTTTCACTAAATGAAGGCGAAGTATTCTTTTGATGGTTAGATATAATAATGCGCGACGCTAATGTACTGTAATCTGGATTATCAATTGACATACTACTACAAAGATAAGCTGCTAATTCATCTAATTCGCATGTTTTTACACCATCATATATACGCGTACACACCTTTTGTGCAATTTCCGATACGTTGATATGCAAGTCAGGCGACAAATTTTTTAAACGCATCAAAACCTTGTCAAAACTTACATCTTCATATTCGTTATTTCTCTTTAATACACGCATTTATTTATCTGTTATACATATATATATATATTTTGCTTATATAAATTAATAAAAATAAGTTTTAATGAATACTATAATCTAATACCACACCAGCCGAGGTTGCAATATATCCTTTTATTTTTAAATCCCCTGAGTGTTCCTTCCTATGACAGTCTTTACATAAAGGCACTAAATTATGCTTCGCATTCTTATGAAATGACGTGATATACCCGTCATCGTTTGCGTTCTCTTGATAAGAAATATGATGCGTTTCTTCGGCGTCTTTATCACATATTTTACATTTATCAACAATTACATTATTATTATATCTAGATTTTCTGTTTTTAACAATATCCTTATTGATACCATCAACTTCTTTTCTAATTCTTTCAGCATTTTTCATAAAATCAAAAGGCATATCAAGTGATTTACAAACCTCTATCCCGTAAATTTTAGAACCTTGTCCGTCTTGCATTTTTCTATCATAAATAATTCTATTTTTATCATCAATTGTTATACGTATATGTTTAACACTTAGCGCCTTTTCTTTGATATGTTTGGATATACAAGATATCTTAGTTAATTCATGGAGATGTGATGCAAATATAAAACATGCTTTCTTTTTAATTAAAGTATCTATTCCACTCGCAACAATTGATATCCCGGATATAGATTCTGTACCACAACATATTTCATCTCCAATTACCAAACTGTATTTGTTGCATCGTTGGAGTATATTGCGCAATTCAGTCATTTCAACAGTAAAGCTTGACATCCCTTTATAAATATTATCCATGCCAGATATTCTTGTAAAAATACTATTATATGGATAATATCTCATTTCATCTGCCGCTACATACATACCTGCCTGTGCCATAATTATATTTAGACCTATCGCCTTCATGTATGAAGATTTTCCGGAAGCATTTATACCATATAATAATATGCCATTTTCATTAAGTTCTATATCATTTCCAATATATTCCACATCGTCTTGAATCTTTTCTATGATAGGATGTCTCATATTTTTCATACATATAAATGACGATTCTTTTTGCGTTTTCTCCGTATCTATTACTGGTCTTGTATAACAATTTTCGCAAGCATTTTTGGCACAACACGCTGCTATATCAATTCTTATCAAATATTTAATAGTGCTATCTAATAACTCATTATTCTTATTTATAAAATTATTAATAAACTTTGTGTAATTTGATGAAACTAATTGCGAAATTTTATCATTATATGCTATAATATCATTTGATGCCTTTGTAATCGTGTTATTTGTTATTTTATAATTCTGAGATGCAGCCATTGATTTTATGTTAAAACCATTCATTAGTTTCTTGTTTTTTTTATTAGCTGTATCATATCTCTTTTTTGTTATCATAATATAATATCCTTCACGATCGTTATTTTCAATTTTACACAGTGTCGTATCATTCGCCCCCAATCCAATAATTTCATTTGATATTTTTTCAATTATTTTATAAGATTCTTGCGATTTATTAACATAATCATCAATTTCTGGATAAATACCTTTTTTAAAAAAATTACCCATATTGCTTTTATCTGTTAAATTATATTTTGATGCTTTATCTAAATCAATAATATCATCATAAGATTTTATTATTGATTCCATATCATCCAATGTAATATTAGTGTCATTTATTTGTAATTCCTTATAAATTTTTAGTGATGATTCCAATGATTCATTAAATACTATCCATTCAAGTGGAGCCATTTTATTTAATACCATCTTTCTTTTAATACGTTCCAAATCAATAATATTTGATAAATATTTACGAATATTATTATATTTCTTATTGTTTAGTAGAAAATCAATATCATCATATGCTTTGTTTATATTGTTAATGTTTGTCATTGGAAGCAATAATTTATCTTTAAATGTTCTCGCACCAAATGCCGTTATACATTTATTCAAAATATCTATGAGTGGCTTATCATGTTGATATAATCTAAGAATATTTAATTGAACAGCTGAATTGTATTCTATTGTCATATTTTTACTATTTTCAAATATCTCAGGTTCTTGTAATTCTTTGATAATATCACAGTTGTGCTCATATGCAAATTGCAATAGACAACAAAATGCTAATCTTGCAATTGTAAATCTTTCTAAATTTAACAACTCTATTATAGATATTAAACCCTTCTTAATAAAAAAGGCTTTGCCCAAAATTTCCTTTTGATTTATTATACTATTGAAAAAATTAATGTATTCGCAATTTTCCCATTTATAATGGACAAGAATCTTATTTATATTTAGCTTTTTCAAAATTGTCTTCTTTTCATCTTCTTTTAATGGCGGGCTTAAAATAACTAACTCTATCGGATTATATGTGCTTATAAATCTAAATATTTCATCATACGCAAATTCCGGATCTTGCTTTGTTGACCCAACCTCGTAAACAAATGTCTTACCCGTTGACAAATCAATACCTGATATACCCGCAATTACAAAGCCGTTAATAATCTCATAAAATATGACCATCATATAATTACTTTGTTTATTGGATATATTGATGTTTGCTCCCGGTGATAATATCTCTGTTACAGAACGTTTTGGATTTGGTGGTTCAGTTACTTGCTCTATCAATACAATCGTATAATTGTTATTTAATAGAATTTGTGTAAATTTTGAAATTGAATGTAAAGGAAATCCTGCCATTATGGGATTTGAACGCGATACTTCTCGTATTGTCTTATTTTTTCGCGATGTTTGAATTCCACATAAATCTGCTATAATGAATACTTCATTATCTATTATGTTATCCGTTATTGTATATATTTCAAAAAATGAACCTACTTGCATCAAAATAACACAATTTTCACCATATTTTTCCTTGTATTTTTTTGAATAATCAAGATATTCGTCTATAATCATTATCTACTTCATAATATATATACACATAATTCTTAAATAACATTATATAAGAACAATATATATATAAATATTTAAAAATGACAAATAGGTTATCTTTTGACGAAGTATTGAAAGAACTCGAAAAAATAAATCTGGATGATTACAATTTGCCTGATTCAGTTAAATTGGAATTTTATAAATACTATAAACAAGCAACAGTAGGTGATTGTAATAAGGAGAGACCGTGGATGATTTATATTAAAGAATGCTCAAAATGGGATGTCTGGAATAGTATTAAAGGAATGAGCAAAGAAGATTCGGAAAATAACTATGTTGATTGTTATTACAGTTATATCTTGCAAGAGAATTCTTGCAAGTCAGGGTGTTGCGAGTAGCTTAATTGTTTGTTTTTTTTAATTATACTGCTTCAATAAGTTTAATATGATTATTGATAAAGTTTATATAATATTCATTTCTCATTTTTATAAAATATATCAAAATTATATTTTTTATAAATGGGTCATAATCCAAATGAGGACTTGTTATAATGCCAATTTGTTCATATGTTAATTTATACATTGTATATACTATAAATATTGTCGCTGGTACTGAAAACATAATGTTAGATGCTATAATAACTATTAATTTAATAAAAAGCATTACTAATTGAACAATTAAAATATATACAAAATCTAATATCATAAATGCTAAATCCTTTACGAAATCTAGACCAGGTATTGATGAAATAACTAATAATGCTACAAACATACTTAATATCGTTATTATTACAACTGGTATTTTAAGACTAAACATATATATTGGGTTAATTATTAAAGCCCCTAATATCCTAATTATACCTGTTGCTGTATAATACATTAGATTCATTAGCAAATTAATGATATATAAATATATATAATTAAATATAGTTAGAAATCTTCCTAACAATAAAAGTCTATCTAATATGAAATAACCTAAAAATATAATCATTATTAATAATAATAAAAATGGTCCCAAAATTGATAAATTTTTGAAATATTTAAATACATAGCTATATTCTTCAAATACTGTTATTTCCTCTTTATTTATATTGAATGTATTTGTGGTAGGAGATTCTTTGTCACCCTGCGGCGGGGGCCCCTCCTCTTCTGATATTGGTTCGTATTTACCAGATAGTATATCACCCTTATCGTCTTTTTCTTGTAGCTTTTCATACGATGTTATTATTGTAAAATTTTCCAATCTTTCTCTTAGTAAATACTTATCGCTAAAACACAAATTGCAACAATAAATAAGCAAGAATCTAATATATTTTATCACATCTGGGTCTGCGTGTGTGATAGTTACACCGTAAGTAGCATCAGTAGCATTACTCTTTTTAAAATTTTGTGCCAATTCGTAAGCAAATCTAGCACCTTGGTAATTGCCAAAACCGGGACTGTCCGTTGCTTTTATTTTTTTTAAATATTCTATATAATATTTATCACGAGAATCAAATAAATCATAGAAACGGTTGACATCATTAACTATTTTGTTTCTTATTGATATATCATTACGTTCTTCGTTAGACACTATATCACTAATATATTTTACTATTAAATCATGTGCCGTTTTTACATCTCCTTCTATACTTTCGTATGCTTCTTTTTTCTCAGAAGGCGTGGGTTGTCCATTTCGTTGAATATAAGGTTTAATATTATCAGGAAGTATAAAATTTTCCAAATTGTATTCATAGCTTCCTTCTAATTCCAGTTCCTTATATTTTTTAGTGGTTCCATTGTCGTGTTTAGTGCATATTATGCATATTATAGCAAAAGGATCAAACATTAATATTTCTTTATAAATTCCTCTTTCAAATGTATTAATACTTTCACATTTATCTATATTTTTTTTTACTACATATTCATCCCCACAATATTTATAGCACGTTGAAACAGAATAAGAACACTTTTTATTTTCTTCATTTGTCGCTTGTTGATATTTATTATTTATGAAGTAATATGGTATAGTAAACCAGTCCTGCCATTTTTCAATACCATACATATTACAATGTGCTTTTTTTGGAAGACTTTTGTAAAACTTATTTTTATATTCTAATTTGTTATCAACAACTTTTAGATTATTTCCCAAATGTTTTTCACCAATTGTACAAGATTTTGTTATATAGTTATATTCTAATAAATTTCCTTGGCTATCAATATCTTCTTTTTTAGTTTGTCCTGTAATTGGGACATCTTTACATTTATCCACTTCGCTCATTTATTAGCTCTTACTTAAAAGTATATTAGATTATTTAGTTTTATCATTAATTTCAATTTGTTCATAATCCGATTCTTTAACTATTTCTACTTTACTGTCAAGAACATGCTCTTTTAATTTACATTCATCATCAAAATAATTATTAGATGTACAATCAGGCACATACATTTGCGCCTCACCAGCATTAACTGAAATATCTTTCACACCAAGCGTTATGGTATCATTGATCGTTTCTAATTGAGTTTGTTTATTATAATTAATATTATTAATAATAGGAACAATTTGCTGTGCCTTCATTGAATATTTACTATCAACGCTGGCACCGCCGCTACCAAAATGTATGAAATTATCACCACCTCTACCATCATCAAGTGAAGGCCTATTGATATCTTCGGAATTATCATCGCCTGTTATTGCGTCTGTTATATCATTTACGGTACGTCTACTATTTGACATCATATTACCTACGTCAGTTGATATTTTTATTGCACTATTATACATATTAGTCATATCAGCAGGTATAGATTTTATAACTGCAAAAAAGTCTTTATTTTCTTCTTTTGGTTTTTTATTCGGACCTTCGTTTTTCTCTTCCCCCCCCGCACTAATTCCAACCATAATTAATATGATAATAAATATTAATATTACAAATCCCGTCATTACATTATTCCACTTGGAACCAAACAACGACTTTACAACCCCGAATAAAGTGTCTAAAACATATGTAACACAACAAAAATATACATAGGAAATGTAATACGCCAGTGTGTTAGCGTTTTTACTTGTAATATTATCAGATTCAAATTGCCTTTTATATGTATTTTCTTTATTATAGTTTATATTTTTCTCTGCTAAGTCTATTATCCCAAAAATTTTATCATCTAAACTTTCTTGTAATGCCCTTATTTTTGCCTTATCTATTTTTAAATCATCACTAATTTGATGTCGCTTAAAATAGGCTTCTTTATCAAATGACCTCTGCTTGTATTTGTAATCAAATTTTGTAGGTTCACATACATAGGTAGAGTTATCGTCTTCATATTTATAGTATAAATTTCCTTGCGAAAAATCATGGGTTCTTATTATCTTAACAATTTTTTTATATTTTGACAAATCTATTATGTCTTTATTTGCACTTTTTTTATATTCTTCGTTAAAACTATCTTTAAATGTATTTGGTGAATCATTATCATTTTTTTTAATAAAAAAGTTATTTACATCAACATAATCATCATTATTTATTACGTTGTTTTTTTTACTCCATATTAATCCATGCTCAATTGTTTTATCATAAAGTATTACATTAATCGGATGTATATAACAATACGCTTTTGATAATTTTGTGAAAGGGAGAGGAAGGGATAATAATGAGCTATCACCTAGTATATCTTCTTTCGCTTTAATAGATTTGTCAATAGCATCAAAATCCTTCATGATATCATCTCTTTCTTCATTTTTCTTCGCAATTTTTGCTTTTTTTTCTTCATTTATCTTTCCCCTTTTTCTTTCTTTTTCATCTGAAATTTCTTTTTCTTGATAATATTTCATAATTTTAGCAAATCTTATACGCGCCTTGATAATAACAGGAATATAATAACAGTAATAGCGTAAATTTTTCTCAGTTTGTTCTAGGCGTATATAATTACCTTGATCAAAATCGTTTATTCTATCTATTAACTCTACATTTTCGTTTAGTTCATTTTCTTTTAATTTATCATATACGTCGTAAGCATTATCGTATGGTATTATAATATTACTATTATAAGTTATTTCGCCATTTTTAATATGGTTAGCAGATTCATCGTCAATATTAGAATCGGGCGGAAGTATTCTTTTAACTTCTCCATTATCGTCGATCTCCTCCACTTTTGCACCAGCTTTTTCGAGTTTATTTATTATTACACCTTCTTCTATTTCATTTAAATCGTCTATCCTAACTTTGTGTATTTGTTGCCATACCGTACCGAGTTTTGTTGTATCACTAACATTTCCTTTACCATATATACTTATATATTTTTCTTCAAAATTACCGTACCGTACTTTATTTTTAATTTTTACAACAGATTGGATTCTAGTAAGTTTGTTTTCATCTTTATCTTTTTCTTCTTCTTTATCTTTTTGTTTTTTTTCTGCTTTTTCCTTTTTTTTTTTTTCTTTTTTTTTTTCCTTTTTTTTTTTTTTTTTTTTTTTTTTTTTTTTTTTTTTTTTTTTTTTTTTCTTTTGCAGCAGCTTTTTCTATTTTCTTTATTTTGCGTTGTTCTGCTCGCTTTTGAAGATTCTCATTTAGTCTTTTATTTTGAACTTTTATTGTATTACCAGTTCTCCTCAATGCGCCACTCATTCTTAATTATAAAATATATTATTTATATGTTTATATTTAGCTAAAATTATTATTATCATATATTAAAACATGTACGATTATTTATATGTTTTAATTATAATATTATTAATATATTCTTCGTTATACTATATATTTGATAATGAATTCTCAATATATCAAACAAATGTAACTCATTTTGATTTTGATTTATTATATAAAAGGCAACCAATAGTTATAAATGATAAAATCAATGATATGAATGAATTATTATATAATTGGTTTTTACAAAATATTATAAAAAAAAATATTACATTTACGGATTCTTGGCAACGTAACAATTATAAATATTTATTAGTATATTCCAAAGAACCATGTGAGGTTACATTATGTAATCCTAAAACAAATACTGTACAGGGATTGCCAGATGCATCGGCCGAAATATCAACAATTAAATTGAATAATATGGCTCTTATAATACCTTTCAAATGGTACTATCACATATCATCAGATAATATTGAGGCTTATGGTATTCACGATTATGTAACATATATGTTAGAGATTTTTTAAATATAGCAATGTAAACTGATGTCATCGGCGGGGTTCGAACCCGCGCGTGCTTATGCACAACAGATCTTAAGTCTGTCCCCTTAGACCGCTCGGGCACGATGACATACGCCACTAAGGCTATATTTAATGTAAAAATAAGGCGCAAGGAATTGCTTTCCTTGTTATCTATATATATCATTATATCCTTATATGTTTTTACACCTTTGCACATTTAAAACGCCGATTTTTAAATGTAGTTAATTATTCTTTTATTTTTTTTAATATAAAAAATAAAAAATTGATTTAAATTGTTTATATTAGAGATATTATACCTTAATGAATAATACAGAAGAAATGAGTTTCGCCACGATGAAGAATATGAATGTTGAAGAATTTATGAAACATATTACAACATTTGAGAGTGTTGATAGTATATTGGATACTTGTAATAATCAATCCGAAAAAGGTTTTATATATGAACGCTTATGGGATGTGTGTATTAAATTTGGATTTTGTAATCATTTTCAAAAATCTGATTTTACGCATATGATTGGTAATATGAATAATGGAAATCTAAAACCACTCACGACCTTTACACATTATTTAACTGAAAAAGTTGTGAGTGGTAATTCAAGTGGATGTTCGGATATATCCTTATTCAATAATGCCGACGATACCTTTACTTTTATCAGTTCTAAATATCCTAAAAGTAAAGATGATATTACTAAACAAAAATCAGTTGCTTATTACGAGGTTCAAAATATTATTTCTGTGATTGATGCAAATAAACATATTTATCCTAATTTTAAAATTTGCTTACTTGTCCCCGATAAGAAGTCCGTGTTGGAAAAGGTTAAAAAAGCAAACAAATCAAGTAATTATATTACGAAGTATATGACCGAACAAAATATTTTGGATAAGAATGATTTGAATAAGTGTTTCTTACGCTTTAAAGCGGATATGCTTAAACATATGAAGGCAAGTAAAATTGGTAAAATTAATTATGATGAAATCTATTTATCCCCTAAATGTAATTTATGTTTGAGATTTCATCAAGAACTTATTACACAAAAAACATCTAATCTTATTGAAGAAGGATATAAATGCTTTCTATGGGGTTGTAAATGTAGAAGTGGTAAAACTTATATGTTTGGTGGTTTAATTATCAATCAGTTTGAAATCAAACAAAAATTAAATGTTTTGATTATTACACCAGCACCAACAGAAACAGCACCACAATTTACGGATGACTTATTTAACAAATTTAAAGAGTTTGAATCATTCAAAATACATCATATTGATGGATCTAAAATGATTGAGAGTTTGGTATTGGGTGATAGTAATATATTCGTTATGTCTAAACAACTATTACAAAAATATATTGATGATAAAACTATTATGAAAATTAAGAATCTGAAATTGGATATTATTGGTTTTGATGAAAACCATTTTAGTGGAACTACTGATTTATCCAAATCTATTTTAGATTCTTACTCATCCAAGAACACTATTAAAGTATATCTAACCGCAACTTATAATAAACCTTTGCGTGAATGGAATATACCCGAAGAATGTCAAATGTATTGGGATATTGAAGACGAACAAATCTGTAAAAGCATTTTGGTAGATGAGTCAAATGTTGATAAATTAAAAGAAAAACATGGTGATACAAGTATTACCGCAACTATTAAGTATTTTACTAATAAAGGTTTATTTCTTACTGATATGTTTAAACCCTATGAAAATATGCCCGATTTGTATTTGATTACAACGATGTTTGATAGTCAAAGATACGATATAATTAAAGATAAAATTATGGGTAGTAAGTACGGATTTTGTTTTGATGTATTGTTTGCACTAAATAAACAAAAGACTAAGTTTCAATTTGAAAATGAAGTTAAAACCATCTTACGCTTTATATCGGGTTCAAACAAAGAAGTAGATTTCAGAAATGGTGATAAATCTATGTTTTCACGGATTTTGAAAATATGTTCTGATAAAGAAACCCGCACACCTTTTACACAAATTTGGTTTCTACCAAGTGATAATATTAATGAGATTTCAAAATGTTTAGAACAACTAATTAAGGAAGATAATGTCCTCAAAAAGTATAATGTGTTATGTATTAATCGTAAGAATAAAGATTTAGCAAAAGATATTAAGGAAGATATTACAAAACAAGAAAAAATTGCAAAAGCGGAAGGCAAAGAAGGTTTGATTTTATTGGCGGGTAATATGCTGACCTTAGGCATTACATTAAATATGTGTGATGTGGTCGCTTTAATGAATAATACCCTTTCATCTGATAAAGTTTTACAACAAATGTATAGATGTATGACCGAAGGTTCTCAGAAGAAATTTGGGTTTGTGGTAGATTTAAATATAAGTCGGGTTCTTAATACTTGTGTGAATTACACAATATATAAGAATGATAAAAGCACCGAAGATAAAATCAAGTATCTAATTGAAAACCACTTAATTAATATTGATGTGGATATGATGGAACAAAAGAAGTTAAATAGTGATGCAATTGTATCTAAATTAATGAAAATTTGGAAATCCGATCCAATTAATAGTTTCAAGTCTCTATTGCGAAACTTGGATAATGACTATGTAGAGTTTGATACATCCACACAAAAGATGATTAACAAATCCTTTACCAGTTCATTAAAAGACAATAATGTGAATACTACGATTGAAATCAAAGACGAAGATGATGAACTACAACAACTACCATCAGGCAAAGAAAAAGTTAGGGATGATAGTGATAAATCCGAAAAATCGGATAGTGGTGATGAAGAAGAAAAACCTGAGAAAAAGGAGATTAAAATCTCATTTACCAAAGATGTACTGCCGTATGTAATACCATTAACTTGTATCTTAACGATTAAGAATGCGAATAAGGATTTCGTTAAGATGTTAAACGACATACAAGAAAATCCTGAACTATTGAATATGTTTGATGATATGTGTTTGATTTGGTGGAACAAGAAGGATTTAATAAATATTATAAAAAATATAGTTTCAAAATATTTTGATAAGAATTCTAATACATATAATATCTCAATTAACTTTAAGATGTCGTTGCAAAGTTTAATAGATAATCCTAAGGAATTGTTAGAATTAATTAATGAATGTTTGAAACCCAAAGTGATAGAAAAAAAAAAGTTTGGTGAAGTTTTCACGCCGATGAGTTTTATTAATAACGATATGTTAGGTGATTTAGAAGCATACTATAAAGAAACTTATAATAAAAATATATTCGAAGATGAAAATTTAAAATGGGGTGATACTACCACAGGAATGGGAAACTTTGCGATTGCTATTTATTACAAGTTAATGGATGGTTTGAAGAATAAAATACAAGATGAGGAATACCGCAAGAAACACATTTTAGAAAAGATGTTGTTTATGGCGGAATACAATAAGAAGAATTGTTTCATTGTCAAACAAATCTTTAATATCAATAATGAGTTCAAACTCAATTTGTATGAAGGCGATTCTTTACAATTAGATATACGAAAAGTGTTTGGTATTACTAAGTTTGATATTGTAATTGGGAACCCACCATATAATGAAGAATTAAAATCAACAGGTGCAAAAGCATTATATAACAAGTTTGTAGAGTATTATATTGATAAATGCGACATATTATGTTATGTAATACCTTCAAGATGGTTTTCAGGTGGCAAAGGATTAGATAGTTTTCGTAAGAATATGTTAAAGCGAACAGATATTGTTTATATTAATCACTTTGATGATGCGTGTAAAATATTTGGAAATACAGTTGATATTAAAGGGGGTGTAAATTACTTTCTAAAAGATACTAACTATAAAGGTGATTGTAGATTAAATGGTTCAATCACAAAATTAAACAAATATGATGTATTTGTAGATGGTAAATTTCACGCGATTATTGATAAATTAGCAATGTTTGAATCAATTATAACCTTATATAAAAGTCAAGATTATCATAAAATACAAACAAATGATAAAAGGTTAATGTCAGAAAATACAAAAGATACTATTAAATGCTATGTATCATCACAAAAAGGATTTGAAAAATATATTGATAAGAAAGAAATTAAAACTGATATATCAAAATATAAGGTTATTACTCCCGATGGGGCATTTACGGCAAATAGTGGGTTTGGTAATACATTTATTGGAATTCCTAATGAAGTTCATTGTAAAACATACATATCATTTGAAATAGATACATATGATGAAGCAAAATCATTATTAAGTTATATGAAATGTAGATTACCTAACTTTATGTTATCAATACGAAAAAACTCACAACATACAAGTGCATCAACATGTAAATGGATACCATTACCACCCTTAAATAAAGAATGGACGGATGAGGAAGTCTATCAACATTTCAAATTATCAGAAGAAGACATCAAATTAATTAATGATACAAATATCGTCGGTTATAAGAATATGGTTAAGCAAACCGACGGGGGTGTTTCAACACCTGAATTCAAACCGAAAAGGGTTATTAAGAAGAAAATACATATACAAGAACCAGTTGTAGTGAGGCTGTAATAGAACAACCGATTAAACCAAAGATTAAACCCAAACGGGTATTGAAAATTAAATCTAAGGTTGAAAAAATTTCTGAACCTATTATTCAATCACACGAACCCGTTGTAGTTGAAGAGGTTAAACCGAAAAAATAGTAAAAAGAAACTTAAATTGATTGAGGTCTAAGTTAATTACGAACTTTATTTATTATGTATAATTTTATATATTTTTTTATTCTACAAATATTTAATATCATATAATATAATTATTATATAATATTAAATGACAACACATAAAAGTGAGGATTATAAAGTATCAGCAATTAATTACTACCTAAACGAAGATACAACCCAAGAACAAGTTTGTAAAATATTCAAATGTTCGGTAAGAAGTTTAATGCGTTGGGTAGATAGATTTCAAGAAGAGGAAGAAATTAAAAGACACAATCGGAAACCAATAGCGTATAAAATACAGAAAGACCAAGTGAAATTTATTTTAGCAGAATTAAAAAGAATAAAACGATTACGATGGATGATTTATTAGTAAAACTTAAAGAAAAATACCCAACTTTAACATTATCAAGGTTTCATTTAAGTCGCATCGTAAGGGACAATAATATTACTTTGAAAATAACACGGATAAGACACGAACCGACAAAACGCTTTGGAAAGGAAATAGACATAAATGCAAAAATTAAGGATTTTTATAAAGAGGTGAACAAATATAATTTAGATGATATTATTTGTATTGATGAAACCAGTATAAAATCACTACAAAAAAGACATCATTGTTATAGTTATATTGGTAAAAGATGTGTGATAAAAACTAAATCACAAGAGGTCTTTAAGAAATATACAGGGATTTTTGCGATTTCTACCAAAGGCGTTTTAGGGTGGGAGTTATATGAAAAAAGTGGAATAAACACGGATCGGTTAGTAGAGTTTTTAGAAAAATATATCACTACAAAATTCAAGGATAAATTAATTATTTTAGACAACGCCAGTTCGCATAGAAACGAACGCATAAAAGAATTAATTAGTAAGCATAATAATATCTTATATGCCGTGCCTTATCAACACTTTACAAATAGCATTGAGAATTATTTTAGTATGCTAAAATCACTCTTACAAAAGATAGACGGATTAACACATACAAAACTAAAAGAAAATATTAGCAAAGTTCTCCGTGAAATACCAAAAGAGAAATATACTAATATATTTAAGGGTGCTTATAAAAGAGATACAACATATGTAAAGAAAACCTCACGAATGAGACGGAAACTTAAAAATTATAAGGTCTAAAAAATCGGCGTTTTAAATGTGCGAAGGTGTAAATAAAAAATGATATTATCATTTATATATTAGACACAAGAAAATGGACGAACTCATTGATGCTCTTGATTCAACAACTCTTGCAAGCAAAGAATCCCGAGAACTTGTAGATTATATTAATACAATTGATATAAATGTTGATGTTAAAAAATGCTTAGCTTATCTTATTGAAAATGATAATCATTGTGATTATCTTACTATATATAATATTTGCATGGAAAATGATATTGAGTTACCCCCGATGTAAAAATGAGTACATAATTAATGAAAAAGTATAAATTATAAAAAGTTTATAAAAATCATAGAAAAATAAGATTATGTACTCGTTTTTAGAGGGTGCGATAATTCAATATAAATTATAAATTAATTGGTAGCACACAAATTAGTAATAAATTTGTCCAGATAAAAATAAAAGTTGATGATACGGGTTAGTTTTTCCACTTACGCAACCAAAGCAACTCAAAGCAACTCAAAGCAACTCAAAGCTACCAATGACCACTACTAACGCTCTCTTCAAGGTTCACATCGAGAACATGCCTGAGGCTCTCAACACAAAGAAGGATATTGATGAGTATTGCAAGCTGTTCTGGAAGGACAACAAGGAGAAGGTTAAGGTGGCCAAAGCAGCCGAGAAGGCAGCTAAGGCGGAAAAGTCTAAACAGAAGAATAAGGGTACTGGCGCCGGTGGTTTAAACACAAACAAAAATGGATTATCATATGAAAAATTAACTGACTTAGATGATAAAGCAACTATTCTTAAAAAAACAAATAATGGACATGGCACTATTATTTATTTTAATGATAGTGCCATTAAATTTGTTAAAGCAGAAAAAACAAAATTATTTAAATATATGGGTGTGGATAAGAATATGGTAATTGGCCATGGTTGTAAACAACCTGACGAATGTTACATACAAGAAGAATTAAATAATATATTTATAATTGAAAAGAAATTTCAGCAAAAAAGTGGATCAGTATGCGAAAAGGTACAATCTTCTCATTATAAATTATGGGAATATTCAAGAATATTCCCCAATTATAACATTATATATATATATTGTTTATCTGAATGGTTTAAAAAAAACTGCACATCTGAATTAGAATATTTAGACGCGCATGATGTCAAATACTTTTGGGGCAACAGCGAAGCATATAAAGATGATATAATTAATTTTATGGTTAATTATAAATAATTACCTCTGTTGTAGTTGAACCTGGATTCTTTGAGTTTATCGCCCTTCGCGCTACTATGTCCTCGCAATTATAATCTTTAAAGCTATTTGTAACAATATCTACTTTTGCATTACTCATTATAAATTTGATATTTTCTAATTTTTTTATTTCTGCAAATAGCGATTCATGTGTTTTTAAATTAAACCCTCCTTCAACATATCCAACAAAAGATTTAGAATTTTCAGGAGCATATGGCGGGTCTAAATATACAAAGTCTCCATCTTTAACATTCTTTATTGATTCAATAAAACCATTATGTTCGAATACTACATCTTTAATTAAAACACTTATATCATCAAGTTCCTTCTTAGATATCAATGATGGTGTCTTTTTATAATGCCCATAAGGCACGTTATATCCATTTGGTCCTTCGCGATACATTCCTCTAAAACATATTTTATTTATTAATATAAATAGTGCCGAACATTCAACAGTATTTTTATCTATATTATTATATTTATCTCTAAGCCAATAATAATAACTTTCTTTTGAAGTTTGTGCTTCTTCAATCGTTTTTGGCTTTCTATTAATTATAGTACCAGTAATACTATCGTACTTGTCATAATATGATTTAAGTATTTTATATAATTCATCTTTGTTATTTTGAACATTTTTATACATATTAATTAGATTAACATTGATATCATAAGCATAAATTTTATCTTTAATTAAAAATTTATTATGCTTTTGTAATGATAATATGGCAAATAAAACACTACCTCCTCCCACAAATAGTTCATGATAATTATTAGTTTCTTTTGGCAATTTTGAAATAATGCTATCGATAATTTGCGTTTTTCCACCAACCCATTTTAAAAAAGGTTTTTGTATTTTATAATCTGTCATTTATATTAAATAATAAATAAATTATAATCATTTTTTCTTTTTCTTGGCTACTTTGGATTCAACAATACCTTTCAAGTCATTTTCATAATCTGTTATGATATCTTCTTTGTTTTGAATCCATGCTTTTTCTAACTCACCTAGTTCATTCAACCACAAGTCTTCAATATTAGTATCTTTAAGAGTTTTCAATTTATCTTCCAATACCGCTAATTCTTTTTCAAGTATTACCTTTCTATCATATGTTAGTTGCGAAATCGGTAGTTTAAGAAGATAGTTATATTGTTGTACCTTTTTACTAGACACTTCATCATCATCAGTGTCACCACCATCATCTTCTATATCAATTGGTAGATATTTCAATTCAACAAGTCTTGCTACTATATCAACAAGCTTCTTATTCATGATTTGAATTTTTCCGGCAATTACATCAAGAATAAATCGCATCTTATTACTGAGAACCTTTGCATCCTTTTCCATAATTTTAATTTGATACATTTTACGTTCAAAGTATTTTAGAATACGAGTTTCTGCCCATTCCTTAATAATTTCGCTTGTAGATTCGTAACGTTGAATAGCTCCTTCATTGCTAAACAAATGTATATTATTAATACTTAGATTTTTACTAGACGCCAATTTAAATAGAGTCTCAAATTTGCCTTCTATCTTAGCTTTAACACTTGTACTAAAATGCAATACGAATCTAACATTCTTAGATGTATAATGATTTTCAATATATTTCAAGTTATTCAATCCACTAGTAATCATTGTTTCTAAGAAATCCTTATAATCTTCTGTCCATGTTCCAATTGGTAATTCTGTAATCTCAACAGTTTGTTCATCCAACCATCTATATACACCCTTACTAATATAAGAATTCTTTTCAGCTTTTTCAATAGTTCCCTTGAAACCTAGATAATAAGGTATCATATTATCCAATTCCAATACACTAAGTGTATCATAAACCATCTCTAAATCTTCCTCTTTTTTAACAGTAATTTTTGAACTTTTAATTACATTACAAATCAATTTGCAATTATCAATAATTTCACTCGGATTATATTGAGGAATATTTGTTGAGTATCCCGTCCCAATACCAATCCCTCCATTTACCAAAATCATAGGAATAATAGGAATGTAATATTCGGGTTCAATTTGTTGTCCATCATCATCTTGATAATTTAGGATAATATTATCTTCTTCTTTGAAAATCATTCTAGTAAGTTTAGATAACAATGTGAAAATATATCTGGGGGATGATGCATCTTGGCCACCTTGGCAACGACTACCAAATTGACCATTGGGACTTAACAAATTGATGTTATTTGTTCCAACAAATATCTGTGCCATTCCTACAATTGCTTGTTGTAGAGATGCCTCGCCGTGATGATAAGCAGATACTTCACTTACATATCCCGACAACTGAGCGACTTTAATTTCATTAGTATAAAGTTTTCTCTTGAAACAAGCATATATAATCTTACGCGTGCTTTCTTTTAGACCATCGCATATATGATTAATAGAACGTTGCAAATCTCTGTTTGAGAAATGAATAAGTTCCTTATCAACAAACGATTTATAATCAACATTCTTTTTAGAGTAATCCAATACCCTATCTTTATCATAATCTTGAAGCCATAACTTTCTATCATCGGCTCGCTTCTTATTAAAAGCCAAATCAATTACTTCGTCTGCATTTTCATCATACATATATGTTACCTTTTTCATTTGTTTGAAATACTCCTTTGATTCCTGATCATTTGAAGTACCTAATCCCTTGTAATATTTGATTTTCCAATTACCTGTTTTCGCTTCACTAGTTTCTAACCAACGCTCGTAATCAGTCATATTATAAAACTCAATTACTTCTTTTCTGGAATTTGTAGCTTTAATGATGGGAGTAAGCATAGATGTTAGAAATCCAGAAATCTCATAGAGTTCATGCCACATACTTTGAAATATATTGAATATCAATCCCTTGATATGACTTCCGTCATGATCCTGATCTGTCATAATCATAATAGAACCATAGCGTAACTGACTTACATCAGTATATTTTTTATTTTGCTCTAATCCCATAATCTTTTTGATAGCAGTAATTTCATTGTTATCTGATATTTTTTGTAGAGTAGCATCTTTGACATTTAGAATTTTACCACGCAACGGGAACACACCGTACTTATCACGCCCAATTACACTCAGCCCGGAAATAGCCATGGTTTTAGCCGAATCACCCTCAGTTAGAATCAACGTACATTCTGAGCTTTGTTTTGTACCCGCAAAGTTAGCATCGTCTAATTTGGGAACAATAATACGAGATATTTTTTTGCCATCAGTTTTAACAAGCTTCTTTTTATCATAGAACTCTGTAATACTCAAAGCCTTGTCTACAATTCCCGATTTGTAAAGCTTATCGAAGAATTTATCACTAAGATCGCATTTTGAACCAAACTTAGCAACTGGTGTAGTAAGTGTTTCTTTACTTTGCGAATCAAAACTCGGATTTACGATTAGTGCCTTCACAAATACAAACAAATTATCTTTGATATGCTGTGATTTTACAGCCTTCTTTTTCTTTGCAAGTGTCATATCAACAAGATTTTTTGTAATCATATTCGTGATATATTCAACATGTTTTCCACCCTTAATTGTATTAATACCATTAACAAATGATAAATATTCAAATGAACCCGATGATGATATTGATGCCACAACTTCCCATCGCTGTCCAGATGATTCATATACAAACGGTTGCTCTTTTTTATCCAAGAATAATTCGCAATACTTTTCAAAGTCTTTAATAGTAAGCTTTTCTCCATTAAAGTAAACAGATACATCTTTGTGTGTTGTAGCACACGCATCAATAACACGTCTATGAAATAACTTATAAATATCATCAGTTAATTTTTTGATACCGAATCTTTCATAATCGGGAGTAAATGTAATTTGAGTATATGGAGCTTTGTTACATGCTTTAACTGTGGGAACTTCTTTTTCAGTCATATTATTACTAAATCTCTGTGTATAAATTTTCTTACTGTAATGATCAACTGTTTCAATAATAAATTCTTTTGAAAATATATTAGCTAACTTACTTCCATAGCCATTTTTACCTCCCCATATTTTCTCTTCTCCTTTATCATAATTAGTTGAAGTTAGCAATTCGCCGAATATAAGTTCGGGAACCCAAAGATTGCCATAACTACCATGTTTCCTGATATCAATACCGTTGCCGTCATTTAAAATCGTAATTACACCAGTAACTTTATCAATAGTAACTTTAAGAGTTTTGACATGTTTGATATCCGTTTTACCTTTTTCTTCTTCTGCTTTAAGTCGCATAGCATGATCAATCGCATTGACAATAACTTCGTCAAAAATTTTCAATAGACCGGGAATATATGTCAATTCATCAACACTCATTTTATTCTTAGTTTCATCATAAATATAACTGTTGATTTTTTGCGGTTCAATAGAACCAATATAAGTATCCGGTAAAGCTAGGATATGTTCGAGTAACTCATACTTTTTATACTTTTCTTCAACTGTTTTTACGGCTTGTGGCTTTGACATTGTAGTTCTCTTATTTGATTCTATATTTAAATATATCAATTTTTTATATACATATGCGATTAATTGATTAAAATAATTTGATTAGACTTATATAGATAACAATGTCTGTATTAGAAATTAACAATTATGAATTATTTAACACAAAACTTAATGAAAATAGTATGACAGTTGTTGTTTTTTCTGCTGGATTTTGTAAACCATGTAAAGAAATATATCCATTTATCCAAGAACAAGCAGAAAAAAACACCAATATTACTTTTATAAAGGTAGATATTGAAGCGGGATATGAAATATCAGAAAAATATGATATACAAACAATACCTCATTTCAAATTTTTTAAAAACAATGATGAAATAGTTACTTTCTCGGGCGCAAATAGAACTAGTATTACTGATGCTATTAATAAATTAATAGAATAAGTTAATGAGATTCAAAATATCGTTAGTGCGAAATTAATAGAATAATTATTTATTTTTATTATTTAGTCATATGTTTATTGTAGGAATACCAATAGAGTTAAAACCAAATGAAACAAGAGTATCATTAATACCAGAAGATGTTGCTAAACTTACAAATAATGGTATAAAAGTTTATATACAAAATAATGCAGGAATTAATGCATTGCATACAAATCAAGATTATCTAAATGTCGGAGCTGAAATATGCAATTCAATAGAAGAAATTTATAGTAAGGCGAATCTAATCGTTAAAGTTAAAGAACCGCAAGAAGAAGAATATAAATATATAAATTATAAACATACTGTGATAACATTTTTTCATTTTGCAAGCAATAGACCTCTTCTTGACCATATGGTAAATAATGAAGTTACTTGCTATGCTTATGAAACAATTAAGGTTTTCAATAGTGATGATGTCGGATATTATCCCATATTAGCTGAAATGTCTAAAATCGCAGGTGAAATATCTATGATGGATGCGATTAAATTTATGTTTACCGATAATATTTACGATTATAATACACAAATAGCAATATTGGGTGTCGGTAATGCTGGATTATCAGCACTTAATATTGCAATAGAAAGTGGATTTAATAATATATGTTTATTAGATAAAGATTATCAAAAAATAGAAAAAATTAAAAATGACAATAGTAATATTATCAATATATATGAAATGACCGATGAAAATGTTAATTTACTTGTGAAAAATTCCAAAATTATAATAGGTTGCATATATAATACCAGTATAGGTGGCCCAACCGAAAAATTAATAACTAACGATATGCTTAATAGTATGCAAAAAGGTTCTATAATTATGGATATTGCAATAGACCAAGGTGGTATTACGGAACAATCAATCCCTACGACAGTTACAAATAAACTAATAAATTATAATGGCATATATATATCATGTATTCCAAATATACCTAGTTATGTTCCCGAGAAAGCTTCAAAATTATTATCAAACTCCATAATAAAATATGTTTTATCTATTTGCAATAAAAGTACTGGTGATTATCCCGAATTAGATGAAGGATTTGGATTAAATGTTTATAAAAAAAACTTTTATATATAAAAAATAATTTATAATAAAATTAAAAGATGAAATGTTATATTAAGGTATTATTTTATATTTTATATACAAGTACAATATATTCATATGAAATATCATTTCCAACTTTCAAAAAAAATCTAGCGGTTATCAAAAATGCTAACATTAATAAACTAAACGATAAAGATATTTCAGATTTTAAACTATTATTTAAATCAGTACCCATGTTATTATTTAAAAAACAAGACTTAGAACCAAAAAAATTATATGAGTTTTGTAAAAGTTTTGATGATAAAGCTAATGACAAAGTAATACATCCTTTTAAGTATTCGCAAATAGATGAAGTACCCCAAGTTGCTCTAAGAGGCCAAGGATATATTAAAGATTTTTATGGTATCAAAAATATTACATTGAAATATAGTGAGCCTTTCAAAAACACACTTGTATGGCATCAAGATATAGTAGGACATGGTACATATTTACCACCAGTCGTATCATCAATATATATGATTATAACACCTGAATGTGGGGGTAATACATTATTTGCAAGTATGGAAGATGCATACGATTCTATGGAATTTTTTATGAAAAAAAAAATTAAAAAGTATAATGTCATTTATTCGAATACACAAAAAGACATGATGAATTCGTATTTTGATTATACGGGAATAAATCGTGTTTCAAATGATAAAACCGTAATTGCCGGTACAAGCATAATTACGAGAGAGCCTCTTATAGTTTATTCAAATAAAGATAACCGACGGAAATCACTGATGATATCACCATTTAGATTTAATAAGTTTGATAAATTATCTTGTGATGATAGTTTTGATTTATACAGAGAGATAATGTCAAAATATATATTAACTCCAAATAATATTATTGATATCAATTGGGAAAAAAAAGATTTATTAATATTTAATAATCGCAAATTAATTCATTCCTCAACTCCGGCGATTCAATATTCAAATAAAGTACGACTTTATTATAGCTGCTTTATTGGGACACGCGAACCCATAATTAGAGGTTAATAATTATATAAATGAGTTAAAATTTCGGTGTATGTAGAACTAGAAACTATTTCACTACATATATCTGGAATAGATTTATTTTCTGTATCAATTATTATAATATTTTTATTATTTTCAATAGCATTATAATAAACAGTTTCATGTAGTTCGTGGATTCTCTGTATATATTCTATTTTAATGTTTTTTTCTGATTCTCTTCCTCTCTTTTTTATTCTGTTAAAACACATCTCTGGGTCTGAACGCAAATAAATATATGCAGAAGGTTGCCATAAATCATCAGTTGTTTTATGTAATTTGTAAATATTATTATATTCTTCTGTGCTAATTGTTTTATCTTCATGTGCCTTTTCTACAAAAACATTTTTAATAAAATACGGGCTTCTTTCCATTAGAACAATTACGGTAGATTTTTCTTGTATCCAACATCTATCTATCCATACTTTAATCTGAAAATTATAAGTACTATTATCACTATTGTACATATTTTTTAAATATTCTGTCCAGCTGTCAACGGGTTCAATATCGATTGCTGTTTTATAATTTTTATGAAAATAATTTAAAATACTCGTTTTACAACTACCTATATTACCATCAATAGTTATAATTGGCATTTTTATATTAAATTATATAATTAATTTTTATATATCATTTTTTTACAATCTTGCTATTCATTAATTTTTTAACGGTTGATAATGTTAATTCCTTTCCTTTTGATTTTATCAATTTGATAATGATACCATTTAGAAATAATTCTAATTTATTACATATGTGTTTTAAAGCTCCATTTGTTGTTTTAACTTTAAAATGTTTGAATACCTTCGCTAATTTAACTTTTAATATTCCGCTTACTTTTTTACATTTAGCTAATTTAAATGAAGAGGAACGTTTTCTAGATTTAGCACCACCATCTTGAATATTGACAGTTGAATGTAATGCGGGTCTCACTAAATTTTCGTTAAAATTAATATTCATTATGTCTGAACCTTGATTTTCTTGCTTATACATGGGTTCTTCTCCTCCAAAAAAGGCTAATGTATTGAACGCGCTTCCCCCACTCATGCATTTATTTTTGCTGAAACATAAAGTGGTAATATATTTCTTTATAAATACCATATGTTTATCTAAAATTTTCTTAGCACCGGCTTTTAATGATATTAATGCGGCAATAGCGACAAAATTAAATATTACCCTATCAATATATTTAGATAATAGAATTATTATTTTATCTTGATTCTTTACTTTTTTTTTAGATTTTATATGATTTAAAATTTCACTGGCACAATATTTTATTTTCTGACAATTCGACATATACAGTTACTACTATATAAAATGAAAATAAATATATATAATAAGAAGAATGGAGTATTTTAATTATAATAAAGATAATCCTATATCCGAATTAATAAACGGTAGAGTTAATGCTAATGCTGCTGATAATAGTTATAAGATAAAGCAAAGTATAGAAAAGGCAACAGAACATCAAACAAATATTATATCTCGCAATTTAAACTGTACAGGGGTATCAAAAGTATATTTTTCAATGGAGAATATTGATATTTTACAAACTGGCATTAGAAATAAAATATTAAATGATACTAATGGTCAATATAGTATCGGACGACAAAAAGACAATGAGCTCAAAATTGTGATGCGATCTATTTATTTCCAACATGCTAAAAATCAATCTACAAATATAACACAACAGGTATTGGAATTAAATACGCGCGTAATTGAATGGTGCGTTCCTGAAATAATATCGAATATAAAACAATCGCAGCGATATATTAAAGATATCAGTACAATGCCAGTGCCTCTCGAAAGATCTGTTTTACCTTCAACAAAAGGGTTAAAAACTCTTGATGTAACAAATATTAATTAAATAATATAATATTATAGAAGTATAGATATAATATATGAGTAGTTACGCGGACACAGCATGGGGTTATGACGTTGACAATATTGGATATGAACCCGGAACAACTAATCGTTTTGTGCCAGACTCAAAAGAATTAAAGTTATTCAAGGAGGAAAAAAGTAATATGTATAAGGGAACGTGGATGATATGTTTAGTATATGGTCTTTCCGCATTGACATTACTTGGTGTCGTATTTTTAACTGAATGGGGGAAAACATATGTATATGAAAAATTCTTACCAGCAGTATTAACTTTTGTTATTGGTGCAATATTTATAATAGTATATTTATTATTTTCTATATTTGCTTTGCAGCCGCGTAAAATAGGAAAAGGATTTGATACAACTACGTCATGTCCCGATTATTGGAAATTAAAGAAAGTTGATTCAGTTCGCCAAGATGCTATTATAAATAATAATGAGAAATATGATGCCGATTCTAATTGCCCAGAGGCTTCTGTATCAGGCTCTGGTTGTGACTTAACAATAAATCGCAATGATACATATCATATAAAAGATAGAAATAAGAACTCGATTGTAAATAAAGATTCTAAGCACATAAAGTTTAAATGTGTTCCTGATCCAAATGTATTAGGTAACAGCATATATGAATATAAGAATATGAAACAACAATTGGATAATACTAATGTAACATATTACGCTAATACATATGCGAATGCAGGTGAAAGACTAACTACACAACTATCAAAAGATGATGGGGGGTCAGGTGAGCCCATATCAGCTATGTCAGATGATGATAAAGATACAGCTAGGTTTAATAAAAAAGTATTAGAAGACAATAGTACCTTTTTATATAAAAACGCAAAAATAGTAAAATCTGGGAGAGATTCTAAGGGAAAAGATATTAAATATAGCCAATATATTGACGGGGTTGAGGCGAGTGATAAATTACTAAAATATGCTAGCTTAACCGGTGCTTATAAAAGTGATTGGAAACGAACTCCCGCAGACTTCACATCGAATATAGAAAGTAAACCATTCAACGGGTCATTTTTTGTTGATAGAAATTCAACTTATGAAAAAAATCCGTTGATATGTAACGAAATATATCCAGGTTTATTGGATGAATTAGAAGAGGTAGAAGGAGAAGATAAATTAAAATGCGAATTAGCTAAAACATGTGGTATATCTTGGAGTAAATTAGATTGCGATTAAAATGCATAATTCTTACATATTCCGAATGTTTTTCTATGAAAATCGGTTATTCCGTGCTTATGAATAGCATCAAGATGCGATTTAGTTCCATAACCCTTATTTTTTTGTATATCATATAATTTTAATATTTCATTATTTATTACAAGTTCTT
>ERZ651776.1610-NODE-1610-length-26590-cov-4.595859_pt1 | contig 26590 bp, 19 predicted proteins | sample MGYA00514761_ERZ651776 | MGnify/ENA metagenome assembly ERZ651776 | reverse complement strand
AAAGTACATACGCTCCTGTGCGTGCCGGTCTCGTCCTCTGCAAAGATCTTAATTCCACTCCTTGTAGCGTGGAGGGATGAGATTTCTTGGTAAGATTTCCACCAGTCCCTCGCGTACAAGTAAAAGTCCCTCGAATTTTCGCTTTGTTTTTCATTAACAGTGCTGATAAATCGGCGAATATCATCCGTCGTGCAGGGTAAAGTCATGTCCGGCTGAGCCTGGACAAGGTCCATAGTAAGTTGGATGGCTCCACTGATGCCATGCAAAATACTCTCCGGCCCGCTTGCACTCAGCTCCACAGTTGTGGCGCCAGTATTTAGCAGTGAAGAACGCCAATCGACTGAACAAGAGGCCACGAGCTCCTTGGCGGTCTGTGCGAAGGAGTGATGGGTCGCCTTGGAGGTCACCGGCTGCCGAACAACGCAAATGTTGAGCCTGGAAGCGTCTGTTGACACCAGCTTCAACCAAGAAGGAGGATCCAGCGGTGCCTTCTCGCTGAGTTCAAACAGAAATGTATCTTTAAAACATGGCTCCACACTGCACTCTACAGGCCTCGAGCATAGCCTGGTGTTTTTGAAGGCAACGTGAAGCACAAACTCCTCAAGCACACTGGAAGAACGAGCCTTGGCCAGCTGACCCACAAAAGCAGAGCCCTTACCGAGCTTCACACGGAGATACAAAGACTCTTTCCGCATCTTCCGGATGCCCAGAGTATTGGTTGCAGAGGACGAGGGTGAAGAGGAAGTGAATAATGTGCCGAGAGCAGAGGAGTCATTTTGAAGCAACTTTAACAGCTGAGCGTAAGCAGGGGTAGATTCGAGGGACGCTTTTAGATCCGAAACTTCCATGGTTAATCTTCGCGACTGTTTGGCAGGGGTGAGGTAACTAATTAAGCAGATTTGTTTGAATCTCGGCATCTCGGCGATTCTTCGGCCGGGGGCCGGGCAAAAAAAGGAAGAAGGAGGAAAGAAAACTTGGACCAAAAAGTAAATCTTTATTTCATGCTGTGAGCCGGGTTCTTTAAGAAGGTATAATTTGGCCCTCAACTGTTAAAACTGCGACAAAAATGTAGACAAGTTTCTTGACAACATCAAAATGGTGGAGAATTCATTTTTCGCCTGTGAGACGCCTCAGAAGGTAAAGATCAACAGACAAACGCTTCGATTCAATTGATGTAAGCCAATCGCAAACTACATCAGTGCATTTCTCTCTTAAAACACGATTATTACTAACTCAAACTAGAAACCAACGCATCGGCAAGAACACTTGCTTTCACCACCTCAGACCTGCATCGTTTTGCATAGTCCCTTGCCACGTCTTCACCCCCATTCTCCCCAATCCTTCCAAGCTTACTCAACCTGAAAAGGTCTCTAGCCGCACCAGCAGCTTCAGCGTAATCTGCAACGACGAAAAGGAAATCTTCGGCCTCAAAAGGTTCCCCCGAAGGAAGCTGGATTGTCTTCGAGAGTGGCGCAAGCTTCTGAAACGTTACCAGCGATATCTGCTGCGGTAACTTTACCTTCCCTTCATCCCCACTACTGACATCGTCGATAAAACTGCCCTCGTCCATCCCAGCGATCTCACTAAGGTACTTTGAGTAGGTTCGAAGAGATTCAACTGCTACAGAAGTTGAAGCAGCATTTGCTGATATTAAAGGCAGGAAAGGGAGGGCAACAACACCGGAGAGCGAGCCGAAAGTTGCGCGTCTACTCGCAGAGTAAAGACCGGAGGCGTTTAGAGAGGTGGAGGACAGACGTTGTCCATTTCCTATGGGTCCCTTAGGAACTGATGGTCTTCCAGAACCAGCGGTTGCAGGATATTGTATTCCCCTTGGGGCTAGGTACGCACTCACGCACGCACAGCTTGAAAACAAACATAGCACCACAAAGAAAGGTCCCATTAGACCGACTCGTCGTTCCTATCAGACAGAATTTTACGATCCTGCGTACAAAAAACAAACGAGGGCCTCGAAATATTTGGTTTAGTAACTCGGTGCAGTATCGAGAACTTATAAATTGTTAATTCATGAGAAAAGTGAAATTTACTTCCGAAACTAGCTGTCTTTATTTATCGGCCAACGCAGCTCTTGTAACTTAAAGCGCAAAAATTCGAAATGTTCCTTCAAAGAGCACAGTCACATCTACTTTGTCGTGCGGTAAATTTGGGTCGACGAGGATATAATCACTCCCGCATGCCCTCTTTGTCCCTCTTCTCATTCCCCTCTCCCTCCACCGGCCCTAACTTCTCGACGTCGCTGGGCTACGGTGACGACATCCTCTCAGCGGTACTGCCCGAAGGCGGCAAAAAGACCATCCTGGAGGGGTACAGCTCCACTGGATTTGATGCAAATGATGTGCACATTTTGGGGAGTGTCGTGGCGCTGGGCGAGGTAATTTACGGAATCAATTTGGATGCAAGTAAGGACGAGATCGAGATCCCCGCAGAATTGCTGAAGGTCCTGTCCCACTTATCCCCTCCTCTCGACCTCCTCTTCTTTGGTTCGCACTTCCCGCTTGGGAAGGAAGTGAGGAATGAGGTGACAGAGTGGGGTCGGAAGGAGGGTATACGTGTCGAATTTGGGGGCGTGGGGAATGTTATGGCAACCTTCAACATTTTGAACGGGGAGGAGAGGCGAGTGGGCGCTGTTTTGGTCAATAACAGCCAACAAGGCCAATAGGAAGTTGAGAGAAAGTGATAACAAAAAAGATGGGCGTAGAATATAATTGACAATTTGTGGTGTATTTGTAGAGAATATTTGTGCCGAAAACTCCCGCTATGTTTACACCCCCTTTTGCTGCATTTTATGAAGCCAGCAATTTTTTAATCCTCTTTCACAAAATTTGAGGGAAATTGTCCCACCTTCCCGCCCAACCTGCCCTCCCACCAACCACTGTCATCCTTCCGAACAATTTCGATTTTGTCCCCAACATTAAAAGACAATTCATCGGCATCGTCAGCCACATTGTCGAAGACTGCAGTGCAGGTTTTCACTCCGCTTTTTTTGGGTGGGGCTGGAGGAGGGGCCTTCCTTGTAGGAATTGGTGGTGCACTTCCAGCACCGCCGCCAGCCCCGCCACCGTTGGAGGTGAAAGGAGTAAATGGCTGAGTGTTTGCACTGAATCTCTTACCCATGGCGCCGACACTGACACCTCCACTGGGCCCTCCAGAGGAGGCGCCTCCAGTTTTGGCTGGTACTGGTGGCGGTGGTGCTCTGTTGGTTGGGATCTGCGCTGGTGGTGCTCTGTTAGTTGGGACAGGCGCCCCTACTCTCTTAGCTGGCACCGGTGGTGGTGGACCTTTTTTCGTTGGCATGGAAGGGACAATAGGACTGTGCGACCTCGCCTTGGGCAGAGCTGGAGGAGGGTTATTGACATCTTTCATATTTACCCCAGCATTCCTCTTCATCTCGTCATCAATAGCGACTTCCCTCGCCTGCTGCAAGTTCTTGGCCTCCTTTTGTTCTTGAGCCTGGCGCTCTTTTTCGTAGTCCTCCCTGACCTTCTTACCAGTAACGACGTTGGCGATTTTCTTGACGTCGGACAATCTGCTACCACCAGCATCAGTCCTGTTGGGCCCCCCACTCCTAATGATATTCTTTATCTGTCCCCTAACCTGATTCATCTTCTGCTGGGGAAAGTTCGCACAAGCGCTCTGCAATCTTAAGTAAGACTGTTCGTACAGTTCCATCTGACATGCGGCCACTGTCACCGCCATGAGCTCTACTGCTTCATCCCTGGCAATCTTGGCTTTCTCCAAATCCTTCTTAACAGTCTCATTGGTGTCTTCGTAGACTTTGTTGGCGTTTGTGAGCTTGTTGTAGAGCACCTGAGCGTGTGCTTCGAACTCTCCCCTCTTCTCTGGGGTTAAATTCGCACCGGCAGCCTTCTTCTGCGCCGTGGCATACCTCCTCCTATAGCTGTCGGCATCTTTCCTCAAATTCTCCCTCGTTCTGCATGCCTCCTCAATTTGTGGCATCACATCGTTTACGAAAGCCCTCATGGGAGTTAGGCCCCTTTGAAGCCAGATATGAGCTACCGACTTTCGCACTATCTCGTCGTTCTCAACCCAAGCATTATTCATCGCCTCCACCTCAGAGTGCAGTGTCAAATGACTGAGATTAGGGTTTGATTCGGTCCACCCCCTATTGAACTGCCCGTTGTAAAAGTCGTTTAGCACCGCACTCAGGTCACTACCTAAGCCATAGTTCTGTTTCAAACTGATCAGGTACTCGCTCAGTCCAGCTCCAATCTCATTAAGGTCGGAGACCATAACTTGGAAGGCAGCATATTCCTCATTGTAAGTTTCGTCATCAGTGCGGTCTGAAGCGCCTACAGCTTGGAGAAATGTCTCGACTCCGCGACGTTTCAGATCTTTTAATCCTAGCATGCTTGTTGAGGGAAAAGTGAAGAATACTGGGAGTTGGCGATAAGGATTGTGTGTCCTGTTACCTGGTATCAAGCAGAAATGGAGTGGTAGATTCAACTCACTTCGTCAAATATATATCAAGCACCAGTACACGACCTTGAAGGTGACAGCACAGTAGGTTTTTATACGCTTATATGGAATTTCTTAAACTGTGGAACTGATTTGCTTTTTGCTTTTTTTAGCTTCGCCGGTTGACTTCTCAACCCCCCTTCAGGTGTCAGTTTATCCATGGAGTCTTTAATCACGACGTGGTCTCCCTCCACGCAGACCAATTCACCGCATAGCGGTGCTCAAGTAGTCACTTCATCTTCTAACAATATTTTCCTCCTTGGAGGTCATTGTAACGACAATGGTGCTGCGTCTTCTCCCTCCCTCTATGCAAAAGTTTCAGCCCCAGCAACAAAGGATTCGCCGCCAACTTTCACTATTCCAGAGATGCGAGATGACATCCCGTGTAACAGGATTGGTTGTTCTGCAGCAATTGTAGAGGACAAAATCTACCTGTTTGGGGGAGAGACCATAACCTACAATGCCAAAACTAATGGGAAATTATTGGGAGACCTTTATGTTGGCGATGTCGTTGGACAGACCATCACTTGGTCTCGTAAAACAGCGGAAGACGCTTTAGAAGAAGCAGCTGGCGCCAGCACCACCGCCCCTCCCACTAATGATGGAGGAGAGGCTGCTGCTCCTGTTTCGGTTGGAAGCAAAAAGTTGATCTGGCCGGCGTGTCGTGTTTACCACAAATCGATCGCGGCCCTCACAAAATCAGGAGAACCAGCAGTATACATTTGTGGGGGAGAGACCAAGCTCAACCCGACAAATAAGAACACAACTCCTAAGGACAGCCAGATTTTGTACAACCCAAAGACGCTTAAGTTCAGCGAAGTACGAACGACTGGGAAGTCGCCGTTTCCCCTCTCGCGTTTCAGCCTCACCGCTCCATCTGCTTCTCCTGCTCCTTCGCCCAACGCAGTTCTATTCGGGGGATTCAACCCCACCAACGCCGCCTTCAGTTCCAGCATCAGCATAATTGATTTTCAGACAATGTCGTGGTCTAGCCCGAAGGCCACGGGCGTGGCACCGTCCCCACGATGCTTTCATTCTTCTATTGCTGTATTGACCCCTTTTGCGGTAGCAAACAGCGGTGGGATGAAACTCTCTGCCTCCACTGCTAGCATTGCTGCGAGTGAGGCAAGCGCCGGAGGAGGGGACGGTACCGCCCCTGTTCCAGTACCCACTCAAAAGAAAGGTAGCGGTCTGTGGCGTACTGCACTATCTGGTGAAAACGAAGAGGAAGAAACGGAAATCTCTATTGTAGTCTTCGGTGGCATTGGAGAGGGCGGATTATCTTCATCTGAAACTTACTCTTTTGACCGGTCAGGAGCATGGCAGGTGCTTGACATAGCTAGTGGCGAGCCCCCCGAAGGGCGCTTTAATCACGCTGCTTTCAACGGTGGCGACAATAAGCAGACATTCGTCATGGGAGGGGCCAATGTTACGGACGGCTTACAACTTGATTTGTGGACTGCCAAGCCTCCTGAGGAGGCTGTGGTAGAAGTAACACCTAGGGAGCCAGGCTACGAGGAAAAACAATTTGACGACGGCTTTTACAAGGGAATAGTAATCGATGGCTTCCGAGAAGGCGAAGGTTCGATGGAATATACCGACGGACGATTTTATGAGGGCAAGTGGAAGCAAAACAACTGGGATGGAAGAGGAAAGTTGACGCTGGTTGACAAGACTACATATGAAGGGGAATTCAACGAGGGAAAAATAAATGGCACAGGAAGTATCGTATACGGATCACCAAATGCCGACGATAGAAACTCGATAGTAAGGTACGCTGGTGATTTCGTTGGTGACAAGCCGAATGGAACTGGCAAAGGAGTGTTTGTCGATGGTTTTGAATTCCAAGGAGAGTTCCTGGACGGCCTTGCTCACGGAAAAGGGACATTGTCGTATCCTGATGGTGGCGGTAGCGTAGAGGGGACATTCGCGAACGGAGACCTGGTCAGAGGAACAGAAAAGCTCGCCAACGGAGACACGTACACAGGGAAATTTTCCGGCAGAAACACAAAATTCGGCGATGGAATTTACATTTATCCCGACGGGAGTACATACGAGGGCAGTTTTAAGAGTGGTAGGAGAAATGGATTCGGAAAATTTACTGATGGAACAACCAGGGTCTCGTATGTTGGAAAGTGGGTTGGCGATAAGAGATGCGGCAATGGAACTGAAACATGGCCAGCGGGTCATAAATTCGTGGGTTTGTATGGCGGCGATAAGAAAGTTGAGGGGAGTTACACAAACGTTGTAACTGGCGAAGTATCCACCGGAAAATGGAGCGAGATCAGCGATCTTATCTCTCAGTGAGTGTGGTAAGATCACTGAAAGGGGCGAAAAATGCACTTTGCTGTTGAATGGGAAGACAGGATTGTTGTTGTGGATACTGGTGATTTAATAGTGAGTTGTTTGTTTGCTATAAACCTACTATCCATATATATATATTATCGGTTAGACTGCATTTACGACAGACAAAGCTTTTCCTGGAAAATGAAGGAAGGCGAGAGAGAGAGGTGACCCGGGAAAATCAAATCTTCTATTTTCCTAGAATTATCCATACTGAAGAGCGCGAACCGTTCGACAATTAGCGGACACTCGCTGGGAAGTAGTAGTGCTCTTTAAAGTGACTTATTATTCTGCACAATCCACAATACCTTTTCCTTCTCTTCTGACAAACAACTCCCAAACTCCCCTCACCTGACCCACATTCCCCCCCTTCAGGTCTCACATCCTTGCTACTCCAGAACTCTGTCACCCTTAATCATCGATACACTCTGGGCTACACAATGACGGTTGGGAGTCTCCTTGCAATGCCTCTCCTGGTGATTAACCTTGGAGGCGAAATGATCTACATATTGCAGCAACGTCTCCAGGCTCAAAATGTTGCCAAGTCTCGGGCGAGGAAAGTTCTTCAAGACGTGTTACGTACGATGTACTCGAAAACATTTGTGGGGGAACTGTTCAAACCCCAAGAGATGTACAGTAACAGCAGCACTCGGCAGATTTTCAACAAGCTTGCTCATAGTAGCATCATGAGGATCAACGAGGCAAGCATGGAAAAATTGTACGATTTGATGACAATGGGGGTAAAGTACCAGCTTCTTTGCTGCAACGCGCCTACACAGATAATGCAGGTGACGCTCAACCACCTCTACGCCATGAAGCAAATCTCGACTGACAGTGACGTTGACGAGCTCATAACCAACGTCTTCAATTTGGTAAAGTCTGCATACTGCAGTCTCAGAAATGGTGATTGGGAGCTTTTAAAGCAGCAACTTTTCCAATTTTTTCAAGGCAGAAAGGTCAAGGTCAGCCTCTTCCTTCAGGCCAACCTTCAGCACATGAATGGAACACTTGTGTTACTGCATAGTGGTCCTGTTGCGTATGGGTCTGAGGTACCGGGCGACATTACCTACTACGATAGCAACGGAGAATTTAGCAAGAAAGTAGAGTTCGAAGCCTTGCACGGAAGCGGTAGCTGTGAGCCTGCTTGCTCCACATTTTTTGACCCAAAGTTCTACCTAGGCCTCAACATTTACCTCAATGACAAAAAGGAGATGAAGGAGGAGCTGGAAAAGTACTGGGAAGAGGACGATTATGTAAGGGACGTATCGGAGATGATGATGGACGCAAAGGACGGTCAATTGAAGTCTGGCGACTTTTCTGCATCGCCAAAAGCGCGAACCAAGAAGGACACTTCATCGTCCGTTGCCCAGTCAAAATCGGTTGACAGTTTGGGTTGTGACGATGAGGTTAGAAGGAAGCGATCCGTCTCAAGGCCGAGAAGGGGATCGGTCAACGAACTCAATATGCTTGCCAGCTTAATGGGTGCAGCCGTCGAGAAAACAGAGAATGAAAATGAGGACAATGGGGGGGAGAGTAAGGTGAGAGGAGTTGTGTGTTTTACTGACTGTTCTGTTGTTGATGATTTGTCGATTTGTCGTTTATTTTTTGTCGCCGGAAGTTTTTTAGCTCTAACGTTGACACCCATACGCAGGATGAATATAAACCTATTAAGATGAATTTCGACAGTTACTTTGGGAATTTCGGGGGAGGAACCAGCGTTGGATCAAACGAGGATGGGGAGGAAAATCTCGTCGCAACTCAAAAAATTGATGGAACGAAGACACGCCTGAGCATGGATGATCGGTTGGCCCAACTGGGATTGGGTCTGGAGATGGCAGAGGCGAAGAATGACGACGATGGAGATGACGATGGCGGCGAAAAGGGTGGGGACGACGAAGACGACGAGGATGATTTGCTCGATTTGCTTGACGAGGCGAAATGAAATTACTTCAGCAGCAGCAACAAAACAAAAATAACAACAACAGCAACCAAGTTTTACGCCAATAAATCGTTCATACATTTCTGCTCATCATTTCCTAAACTCCAAAACCTCACTCACAAGTTTGGGATCAAACCGGTTTTCTTTCATCAGGTGACGCATGTGAAGGATGGGTTTGATCCCCATCTCGATCTCGTCCCCCTTCAATCTATCAGGGGGCGCGTGCCCGACTAACATTTCATGTTTCCCCTCAGCTACAGTCTCTGCCAAGTCGACCAATGCGTCCAAGTCATTCATCTTCATAAATGGGCATGTCGCACAGCCTCCAGCAGTGCTGCAGCCCTCGCTTCCACTCACACCGGGAACGATCCCACCATCACCGTCAGAAGTCACTGCCTCAGCAGCCACAGGGAACACAATTTCCGCCTCAACCTTTTCCCCCATGCCGGTCTCTCTCAAAATAGACTGCACATTCTTCACGATGCTGGTGACCATGCCAGCCTCCGTACCCAAGATGAACTGCAGCCTCGTCTTCCCTTCCTTCGAAATTCCAGCAGTTTTCGCTGCATTTTTACACGTGTTGGTTGCCACTTGCTTAACCTTCTTGGTGATGAAATTGAGAATGTCGCTTGTGCTGCCTACTACACCGTCATCAGTAAGGCTTGCCTCCATTGCTACCTGGAACATGTCGCCTGGAACTTCCAAGTGAGCGGACATGTACGCATTTGGATAACTCTCCTTGAGGGTCTCGACCACGCCCTCGTTAAAGACCTGGTGAACGACGCACTTGCCGTTAGGAAAGACATTGAGATTCTCCCGAAGTGTGCTAATACTGGCGTGGTCGTGCATGGGATGCAGGGATTTAATCTGCGCATCATCCCAATTTTCCAGGATCCTGTCAAACATGGTCTGCAGGTTGTGTCCCATTTCAGTGTCGGGTCCATACCAGACAGTCAGCTCAGGTCCAATGTCGATGGCAGCCTGAAGCATCGTCTGCACGACATTCGACGAAGTACACGTAATGGTAGGTACAATCGACGAGGACTTCGACTTTGTCTCAAGCGACGTGTTAATGTAAACAACATGGAGGGGATTGGTAGCCTTAGAGGCCTTCTCAAGCCAAGCGCCGTAGACGAGACGCTCCGCTGACTCGGCAAGAGAGCATCCAATGCTCTTCTCCACGGATCGATAGACAGGAATGTGCCCCCATCCACTCTTTTGCATGATAGCACGCACACTCTCGGCCATGAAATCAACGCCAAGAACGCTAATGCTAGTGCAACCCTTCTCGCACATTCGAACGGCAGCGTCTCCCATTGCTAGCGAGTCCGCAATGAAAACGTGCTCAAAATTGAGCGCTTGCAAGACACCCTGCAATTCAACATCCATGTAGTAGTGAGCAACAACTCCCATCTTGGATTCGGTCAGGATATTATCCAAGCGCTTTACGATATCCATATCCGGATTAATGTAGGTTGCCTGAGCTTCTGCAAAGCTGTGGAGGGGTGTTAGCCATTCCGTGCAGCGGACGTCCTTACCAAATCCAACCAATACCCCAATACCCCAGAACAAAAACGCAAGGCACAATTTAAGACTCACCTTCCCATGGGCTGCAGGCCATCCTCGCTGATAACAATACTGGGAAATGGTTGGTTCAGTTCAGCAAAATCACTACCAGTAACAGCACAAGCACCGTCTTCGACTACACCGACAGCACTGGCAGCAACTGTACTCATAGAAAGCCCGTTGGCTATAGAGCTCTTGTCACCGAACTGGATACTCGTCTTGTTACTTCGCTTTACGTTCCCGTGGAACTCCTGCCACTCTTCATAGTAGTCAGGAATCGAGTCGGTGGCTACTGCAACTGAGGACAGGTCTCTAGCCTTCTGCTTGCCTTGTGTCATCTTCGAGCCCATTGATGTGCTGTTTGTCGACATGGATAAAGAGAGATTTTTGGAAAAAGAAAATCCCCTACTCGGACACATCTTCCAATATCGGGCCGCTACAAGCGCTGACCTAGCAGCAGCAGAATGAATCATGGTGTATGAGACTCTGGAATAGTAGGACCGTTCTTCGGGTTTCTCTGCAAGTTTAAGCCCAATAAAATAATATACACGACAAAGTCGTGGAACGAGGTACTATTTGCAATAGTCAGTTGTAGATGTACGCTGTCTCAGCTCTGCCACTAGGGAAACTAACGCGAACAATTTTTGCTGGAGTTTTCATGGCTGGCTCAACGCCCTGCCCAACCTACTAACTAATCATGCCTGACGATAAGGTAAGAAAATGCTTTCATGTGGCTTGTTCATAACCTTTGAGCAGCCTGATGCATTTTTCCCCGTCGCTTTCGTCTCCAATATCTCAAATTGGATTCAACTCTGCTAAGCTTTGAAAGCGAGCTGCTCTTTCCCCCCTTACAGCGGGATGGGCGTTGCCCTTTCGAGCAAATGAGCGATGCTTTTGCGCTCACCGTACCCAATATAAGAGGATTTGAGAAAGAACCACGCTAACACCGCATCTACTACCCCTTCACCACTTCTTACCCGCCTGCATTTACCTTCCTGCTTCCCCCTCCTTGTATGACTGTGACTATAATTCCAGGTTGAAGAACCGATAGAGGACAGTGAGGAGGAGAGTTCGGGGTCTGAGACGGAGTCGGACTCGGAAGAGGAGGAGGACACAGTAAGTATGGCTGAGTAATGTCCCTTACTTCCCACATCTGTTTTATCAACACTTGCTCACACTCACATCATCACCTCGCACATTAACCCTTCCCACTATCCTATCCCGCCCCTGCTCCATCTGTCTGTACCCTACCACATCCCAGGGTTTAACGGAGAACCAGAACCGATTGCTGTATGTGTGTGACCTGTATTCGAAAAAGGCTGAGTCTCCAGAGGACAGTGACCAGTGGGTTCGTAAGCCAGCTCTGGTTGTTCTGATTTACGAGGGTATTGTTGCGAACGTCCTGGACTTCGATTATGCTCCGCAATCAGATTTGATCGAAAATCGGCGTGTCTGGTTGAATATTAGTCAGGAGGGCAAGTCTGACATTGAGTTCCTTCGAGAGGAGGAGCTGTTGGCAGGCCTACAAATTTCCTCCCGTTCGTACAAGCCCATCACTTGCTATCAGATTACCGCCAAGGGTAAAGAGCTAGTGAAGCGAGTGAACAGAAAGGAGAAGGAGGCTGTTCACGAGTTCGTCTACATGAGAGGAAGTCGTGAGCTGCTTCGTGCTGTTTGGGATGGTAACAGCTACTGGCTTGAGTCTGCCTCTGGGTATCGGCGAAAGTCGACCATTACCGACACTGAGGATGTATCCTACGTCTCCTCAGCCTATGTCCCCCAGTGCCTCCGATACGGAGGTCGTCCAACCCTTTCCAATGCCCACCGAGCGCACGAGTCTGCCGTCAACACCAACAACATCCGAGACGAGCTTGATGAGGTCATTACTCTCAATTCCGTGTCTATCATTGTGGCAGAATACATTCCCTTTGGTGCTAACCAGATTGTGCAGCTGAATAATAACGTCGGCTCTACTGAGCGTGTGCAGGGTGGTTTCATTTCCCCTGCGATCGATGACGACAGTGGAGGTACTTCCATGGAGATGAGCCCAGAGCTCACTAGCGTGGATATTCTTGACTACACTTTGACCAACCACATCAATTTTGAGGCCGAGATTCGCTTCCAGGAGGACCATGGTGTCATTCAAGTCGAAACATTCGGAGTCAGCCTTAATGCAGAGGGTACCTGCTTCTACGGCATGCAAGTTGAGGCTGTGATGGATCGAATTAAGGACAACATCAGTTTGGATCATTTGGCCCGTCTGTTAGTGGATGTCCAGCAAGACTCTAGTGCAATTGTTGATAGCATCATTAGTCAGTACCAGCGTGACTTAATGCAGCTGATTTTCTTGGGCGATGCCAGCAACCGTAACAAGGTTAACCTCATCATTGCCAACGAAATCACCCCCCATTTGACCGCTGAGGAATACATGGACAAGGGCGAGTACGAGAACGAGTTGAAGCAGGTGATCGGTGATACCAAGGCAGCCTACGACATTAGTGAGCACGATACCTTGATTTTCGGGGCCTATGGTCTGCTGGTGTGTGGACCTAATAGCCGACACCACGAGCCTCTGCTTTGTGCCTATTTGCAGTTCATCACCATTGACATTTTTGTGCAAAACTATTTTGCCCGAATGTGGATTTTGAGTGACGATATGGCCACGACGAACAAGATTATTGACATGAGTGAGAGTGACCCCACTTCGCTTGGTCGCATCAGGTACCGAATCTGCAAGCTCGCTCGCGACATCATTCAGCTTGATGAGATTTTGGGTTACTTGCTCGAGGCCCTTGAGATCATCGAGATCCCCCCTGAGCCGCCTGAGCAAGCGGGACGTTCTCTGTATGAGCGTCTGGAAATCAGCGGTATGCGCAGCCAGCTTGTGCGCCGTACTACCGACCTGAAAAAGAATATTGCTGGTAGCCAGCGTTACCTTGACGTCCTCCGTGAGCGTGCCCATGTTGTCAGCGAGGGTAAAATGTTCAGTCTTAACGAGAACCTCGAGAGCAACAGCAAGAAGTTGTGCAGCTTGCAAGAGAACAACAGCGACACCGCCCACAGTTTACAGATCCTTCAGATTATCTTCGCGGGAGTGCTCGCCTTCGACCTTATGGATAGAGTAACAGGAGACTGGACTGTCGTGAATGCCGAGTGGATGGAAAGCCTTGCGCAGACTCTGTTCAAGGACAGTCCATTGTTGTTCTTCTTCTTGTCTATCGCTATCTGGGCGTTGGTGGCGGTCGTCGTTGTCAAATGCTTCCACAGGCTCAAATGGAACAGCCAGGGCATCACCACAATAAAAATCCGAATGAACAAGAGGATCTTCGTGGAAAAGCTCCGTGCTTTGCTCACGACCAAAGACAAGAGCTACGAGGAGCGTCGCTATGACGACGAGAAGGACATTGTTAAGCTCACCTACGAAGAGAGGGACCCAAGAGAGTGGGGAGGCAGTCGGCCTGTGGTCGTCATCGAGTATGACGAGAGGAACCAGTATCTTCTGGACGTTACTCTGAACTACAATAGGCGTACAGCCAGCAAGACCCTTGTCTTTAACCCAGAGGAGCTTAGGCGGATGCTCATGTCCCAGTTCGAGAACGCTGGAATCTACGATCTCGAGGGTGAGGATCATAGCAGCTTTGACCTCGCTGTCGACAAGAGGGCTCAGATTGAGCTCCAGATTGAGGCAGAAGCGGAGGCTGAGGGAGAAGAGGAGGCAGGAGGAGAAGAAGCAGCGGAATAAACTTCATTTACAATATTGTGCGGTTGGGGAATAACCGCAAGGTGACAATTTGGCAACTACTAGTGTAACAACTAAACTGTAAACTACGAGGCTGTTATTACGAACACCTACTACTTGGTCGGAACTACGGCGCTATTTTTTTCTCTCACTCCATCACTCTCTCACTACACTTCGCTATTCTTCGCTACTCATAACCTAAATTTGCCACGTTGTACCTGCATGTTGGACACCTCACATCGCGCTTCAACCACTCCCGAATACATCCGTCATGGAAGGTGTGCTTGCATTTCAGTGCCATCAAGTTCCTATCAGTAGAGGCAAAGTCGCACAAACAGATTGGACAAGTGTCATTAATCCCCTTCGATGCACTGAATCGGACACTTTTCATCCTATTACCAACCCATAGGGAGGGATCAAGATCAGGGGGCGCATGCGTACGTGCATGATTGTCATTCACAAGGGTACCAAAATCAAGCCGAGCAAGCTCCGCATCAGTCAGAAAGTCCCGTCGATCGAATCTCCGGGGCATAGGAACACTCACATCTGCAGCACTGACTGAAGGAACCTGGGCGAACATCCCCGTACGGGAGTCGGAGCTGGTTTGAAATCTCGATCTGGTGCTTGAACTAGAGCGGTCGTTCACTCTCACATAAGTATCAAGTTGTGGTGGACTGTGTGCAGAGGGAGAGGCATTAGGAACCATATTCTGGCGGAACGGAACGGAAACGTGTTGTCGGCGAGGCGTGTAAGATAGCGATTGCGACAGTGACGGATCTTGACGAGGCTGATCTTGACGAGGTCGATCCTGAGCACGAATACTTGAAGGAGATTGTTCATCGCGAACACGGTTAGGGGAGCTCTGCAGAGTTTCTTCAAGATTTATTCCGCCGAAGGCGTTCTCATGCATTTGTCTTCTCCTTCTCCGACTGTCACTGTCATTGACATTCTCACGGGTGACATTATGGCTCTCTCTTCTAGCTGAGTGTTTCACGCCGTTCCACTCCTCCCTCCACCTATCAACGCGCCGAACACCTGCCGCATTCCTCCCTCCTTCCACTCGAGGGAAGAACTCTTCCAGGGGAACTACTTGTTGTTCCCTCAATCTGTGAGAATTCATTGTTGCCACTGATGCGACGCTCGTTCTCTCCAATGTCGATCTCACTTCAGCCAGAATCCTCTCAATGGATTCTGGAGACGAAAGCCGACTGGCATGACGCAAATCACCACCGCCTGCTCGGGGAGTATCCATTTTCAATGATTCTGGTGTTGAGATTTTTGGAGAAAAAATGTTATGCAAAAATATATGGATCGGTTTTTTATCGCGCGTCATTGACCATCACGACCGCCAAACATTGACGAAGAATACCCTTACAGTGACGGAATTGAGACAAAGACATTTAAAATAGTTTCAAACGAGCCAATTCTCCAACTCCGCTTGAATAGGTTGCTTCAAAGTCCACGGCCATGCGGCGCTCAGACTTAAAGCTCCTTGAGGAAATCAAACGGTCACGCTCAACGGATAAACTCCACGACAAGAGACACCACGGTACTCCAAGCAAGATCAGAAGCAGAAAGCAGCTGCCTGAAAGTGGAACAAGGCTTTCGAGTACTGATGTAAAACAGCGACACAGGTTGTTTGAGGACGGCGATCAAAAGAATGTTATGGCTGCTAGGCGTTTGCAGTTTGGCGAAGATACTATAGCTGCAGTTGACAAGCTTGCCAATTCCCACGTCAGCGATAGCACCGGCAAAAATACCAGTGCAGATCAAAGCAATAACAACAACACCAATGATGGAAAGATCTATCTCCACGTAATGAACATAAACGATGGCGTGGATGTTGTTTCCCGGCCCGATGACCCGGAGGCCAGAATATTATATCGGGTGACCAAAGGCAATGTGATAACGGCTGATTACAAGAAAAAAATATTTGGGATAACATACTATAAAGTTTCAAACAATGAGGGTTGGTTGCAAGGGGAGGAGAAACAAAAAAAGGACAAAGTTTTGATAAAAGAGGAGAGCGAAGATATGATGGTCCCACTTGTGTTGCTGACGGATAACTTTAATGCGACGAAGCGCTTCGATTTTGAGAGGTTGGAAAGGAGAACGTTGTCGGCCCAAATCGTTCGGTTGCTGATTCAGTGCTACGGATTGGGTGACGCGCGACGAGTGGCGACAGAGACACTACAGCTAGCTCAAAATCTGGAGTTCATGCAATCCTACACCTTTGATCCTACCGAATACAGCGATGTTTACCAGGATTTCTTATCTGCCGAAGGGACTCCGAAACGGCTTTCAGTATTTGATTTGATCCCGATGATGACGAAGTTGACAATCGACCACAGTGACCCGCACATGGGGCTAATCGATTGTTGCAAGCAAGTGCTATTCATTGCGAACATGAGACCGAGCGAGTGGGGCTATAAGGAATGGGGTTTCGAGGGAGAATATGGCAGTCGGGTGCTAATTTTGGATGACCTAACGAAGCAGCACAGGACAGACAGCTTCGTCGCCGCGGCGGCGGCTGGGAGGGTAAAAGAGGTGATTCGGAGAATAGAAGAACACCAGAACATTGACGCCGTGCACAGCCTGATGGGCTATAATGCCCTGCACGCATGCGCTGACTTTGGACACGTTGACGTTTGTAAAGTTTTACTCGACAGGGGTTTCACGAAAAATAATATGATGGAGCAAACAGATAGCAGATATGACCAGACACCGCTTCACTACGCTGCTGTCAATGGGAGATTAGACGTCGTAAGGCTTTTATTGGATGCAGGAGCGAACAGACATGCTAAAGCCAAGAATTTGTTACCGAGGGATGTCGCCCGGATTCATAAGAGGTGGGAAGTGGCGGTAATTTTGAAAGAGCCACCCGGACTTGTACCAGGATTGAGGGTGACCGAGTGCAGCAGTAAAGTAGTTATAGTGGAATGGGACGAGCCCGAAATTAACCCGGACGAGCAGGCTCCGTTGGAGTATTATGAGCTCGAGCACAGGATGAAAATGTCGACACAGAGTCACATCGACAATGACAAATTAACGCTTACTTGGAGGAAGCTCGATCTGATTGACTATGATAGCACATTGATGAAGCACGGGGGGGGAAGGAAATATGTTTTCAGCGATCTTTTGCCTGCCTCTGGACACCAATTTCGGATTCGGTGCAAAAATTGCTGTGGTTGGGGTCCAATGTCCGAAGAAATAAATCAGTACACCCCAGGTTGCGAGCCGACGGTTCCTGGGCGCCCCTTGCTGGTAAAGACGACGAGAACTTCCATAATGGTGGAGTGGATTGCCAGTAAACACAAAAACGGGGCTACCATTAGCGGATATGAAATTGCCTACAGAAGGGTGGGGGAGGACCCGGCTGACGACCCGGGTGCGCATTTGAGATTCATTTTCCAGGAGATTGACAAAGACGGCGGGGGCACGGTCGAGAGGAGTGAGTTCATGAAAAGCTTAAAAAATTTCGGATTTAAACTGACCCCACCTCAGGTAAATCGCCTTTGCGATTTGCTCGACGAAGACGGAGACGGGGAGATTAATTTCAAGGAGTTTGTGGATTTTTGCGAGAATTCGGCTCATGAGGTGACAGAAAGAACAGAAACGAAGGATTCGGAGACACCGGCGGGTAATGAGCTAACCGTCATTACGACGGAGGCCGTTGACCCGCATAATAACAACGAAGGCGATGCCATATCCGACCTCAACAAAATTAAAAGCGGGGAGAAATTCGCTGCCGGGGACGCGGAGCTGGCGAAAGTCGTCCGATCGGAGCTACAACGAATGTCTAGCGGTAAAGTGTCTGCTAGTAAAAGCAAGTGGACGATCACGCTCTTCCATGCGCTCCAGTACAACGCGAAGGAGTTCCCCAAGCTGGTGGTTTTCGGGCTTTATGAATTTTGTATTCGTTGCAAAAATACTTATGGATGGAGCGGGTGGAGCGAGATTGGGGGTCCCTACAAGCTAGAAGACGGGTTGTGGGTGGACGAAGTGACGAGTAGATCTGTCTCAATACGATGGCAGAAACTTGTGGAGATTTTCCCCGTGGTGGCTTATGAGCTTCAGTACAGGGAGGTTGTGGGCAAGGGAGCCAGCTCAACCAGCGAGAAGGACTACAAAACTATAAGCAACACGTTAAAATGCCAGAGCTACGTGATCAAAGACCTGAAACCTGCCATGGCCTACAATTTCCGCATTCGACCGTGCGTTGCCACCAGCGCCGAGTTCAAGGAGGACCTTATCCACGGCGAATGGAGGCCCTGGTTTTTTGGAATCGCGACACCGCCCATTGTCACTCACACAGACAAGCCTGATGGCGTTCTAGGCATTGAATTGGTAGAAACGGGCGTGACCCATGATTCGCTCGAGATACTGTGGATGCAGGGGAATCCGAATGGAAACAGCATTAAGGAGTGCGAAATTTGCGTTCGAGAGGATGTGCAGAGAGTGTTGCCAGACAATATTTTCAGCAAGGGCAACATGAATCGCTTGGTGGTGAGAGGCTTGGTTCCTGGCAGTGGCTATCAGTTCAAGATACGGAGCAGGAACGAAAAGGGCTGGAGCGACTGGTGCAACTGGAGCGATATCTGGAGTACAAAAGGGGCGTTACCTCCCGGTAAACCATACGTCGTTAAGGACAACGAAGGCAGGAGGAACAAAATTGGGGCGACAGATAGCTCATGGATAATGTGCAGGTGGGAACCGACCGCTTATGACCTCGGCTTACCGGAGAAATACGAAGTTCAGATTCAGAATTTCGAGCCGGACGAGGTTGGGGGCGGTGTTTGGGAGACTTGGGCAGTGAACGAGATTAAGGGGGAGAGCAGTGAGGAGGTCGATTGCTATGCCTTCCTGACCAATCTAAAGGCAGCTACCAACTACAGGATTCGTGTAAGGTGTTGCACGTGTTGGGGATGGAGCATCTGGAGCGAGCCTTCGGACGAAATTTTGACTTTGGGTAGATTTTAGATGATGAGGCAATGAGCATGTTTTGTAGAAACCAAAAATTCCATTCACTACTCCACAATTTATATTGCCCCATACCTGGATAAGCCACTTGTGTCACCGATACGTTGATCCAAGTCGTGGAAGATGTCGTCAAAGTCGGCGCTCAGATCGGCACTGGCACTCAAGGATCCCGCGTTGTTGGACGTGCTACTTTCTTTACTCTGATTTCGATTTGATTTGATTTGATTTTCCTTCTCTCTCTGTCTATTCACGTCGTTTCCATCGTAGATATCATCTTCAATTACAAAGTCCCTGCCGCCAAAGTATGGCTTCATGAACAAGACGTCAAATTTCTTGAGATTGCTACTCTCCTTCCTCAACACTGTTGATTTCTCCCTCTTTTTGCGGCGGCTGCGGTTTCCATTGCTGAATAAATCGTCGGTGCTACTGTCTAGATCAAAGATTCTGTGGACGCTATCGGTACTGTTGTTGTTGTCGTTGTCGTTGTCGTTGTCGTTGTCGTTGTCGTTGTCGTTGTCGTTGTCATAACCGACAGTGGTGTCATCGCCGCGCAAGAGCTCGATCCCTTCAACGTCCTGAAGCAGCCCGGGCAAATTATTTGTGCTGCCATTCTCCCCCCGCAACATCTGGACAGAATGCCATCCTTCCGGCTTTTCTAGCGCTTTCTCTAAAACCCAAGGCATCGCCGTTCCTATAACAACGGTTGTAAACAGAATAATAGCCATAATGACGGACAAAATCTCGTGTTTGTGGGGCTCCACGATGGAAATTGCCTGAGCCCAACAGATCGCTCCTCTGACAAGCCCGCCACAGAACAAGACAACCTGCTCCCGAAATTTTAGTCGCGTCCCACCAACAAGCGAGAGGAGAAATACAGTGGCCATCCTGCCCAAAACCAAGGTGCCAAGGGCGAGACCCACCAATTTCCAGCTGACTTTGCTTGGATCCTGGAACTTGTGAAGACTCACTCCGACCGCCGTAAAGCAGTAAGCCTCAGCGATCTGTGAGAGGCTCGCAAAAGTTATCTTCGTCGACGTCTGCGCTCGGGGCGACAAATTGTGCCGCGCGTAATGCGAAAGCGTGATGCCGCAGAAAAATAGCGTCATGACGCCGCTGTAACCGGCAGATTCGCTGATGGCGAATGACAAGTACGCCCCGAGCGCAATCACAGCCGTCTGGTGAACTGGAGAGCGCTTCATCTGGGGATTCATCTTGAGATATCGTGAGACAACAAGGGCGGTAAATATGCCAATAGTGGTTGACCAGAGGAGATTACGCAGAGCGTCGAAGGAAACAAGAATAACCTCGAGAGACCATGTCCAGGAATCGGGAACGGAGGGGTCGTCGGAAGGGGAGGGGGAATCAGGAGAAGAGGGAGAGTCAGGCTGACTATAATTGTCGTCGTCATTTGCATTGTGAATTGTAGTTGTGTCGGTGGTGGTAGTGGTGGTGGTGGATTCTTCCATCATCCGCGAAGAGTGCTCAAATAGCGATTCCTCCCTCTCTCCCACTCTATTAATGCTATGAAAGAGGAGGATGCTGATAACATCGTTGACGACACCCTCCCCAAAAAGAACAGCCCTGAGCTTCTCGTGGCGGCCCTCTTTCATCAAGCTCAACACACTTATCTCGTCGGCGGCAGTCAGACATGACGCAATAACCATGCTCTCATGGAGGGAGAGATACCGTCCCACAGAATCGCTCCGCGACAGTGTGATGCCAAGTAAGTTTCCAAGCCAGTACATACTGAACGTCATCACACCGAATTGTACCATCGTCCCTATAATACCGAATAAGGCAATCGTCGCAGAGTGCCGAAAGAAATTCTTCTTATGCATCCCAAAGCTTTGGGCAAAAATGATGACAGGAAGAACACCCGAAAAGAACACATCGCCGCTTATCTCTACCGACTTATTCCCGCCGGTTGTATACGAAACCAATATCCCCAGAATTCCTCCTAGGACGATCGCAGGTGCCGACTCATGCAGCCAGAGGGTCTGGGAGTGCAACTTCCGCAGCTCAAGACGATGGGAAAGAGAAACATAGAACAGAAGGATGAGGATGAAGATCGGGGCTGTGAAATTGTGGGAGGTGTGGGTTGTGGTCGTTGTTGTCACTGTTGTCGAGGTGGGCGGCTCCATTGGCTCAAACTGATTGATTTAATTATTTTTTTGGCGGTCGTCGGTCGTCGTCGATCTGAATTGATGAATCAAGCGATTCAGCGACTTAAACACTTTAACGAAGACATCCAATCCGTCGTCTTTTCTTTTCTTTCGCTGACCTGACCTAAATTACAACCTAAAATAGACGAAGATAATAGACGAAGATAGCCACAAAATCATGTCCTCAGGGAATGATGACACCACTACCCTTTCTGCTCAGGCCTGTGCAATTTACACCAAGCACAGCTTCTTAATAGGCGTGATCGGAGCGATATTACTCGCTTTGGCCTACCCGCCGCTCGGTGCAGATTACCTCCAACCGCAGATCACTGCTTCTTGGATTGCTGTGATTTTCATCTTTGTTTTATCTGGACTTTCCCTCAAGTCTCGGGAGCTGAAAAATGCCATACTAAACCTGAAGTTCAATCTGTACGTGCAGACATTCAATCTTGGGGTTGTTTCTCTCTTCGTTTTTTTGGTGAGTCGGGCTCTGGAGAAGGGTGGAATTTTGGAAATGGACTTGGCGGATGGTATGGTGATTTGCGCCTGTCTGCCGATGACAGTCAACATGGTCATCGTTCTGACGACGGCGAGCGGCGGAGACGAGGCAGCCGCCGTCTTTAACGCTGGTGAGTATTCATTATTATCTTGCAAGACTGAAGCACCTTACCCTTGAAGGCTAACCTTAACCTTTCTCCCTTTGAACTGGAACTGAAATTGAAACTGAAACCAAAACAAATTCAGCCTTTGGCTCCCTTTTGGGTGTTTTTGTAACTCCAGCCCTTATTCTCCTGTATCTTGGGGAAGAAGGCGGAGTAGATTTCGGTGTCGTGGTAGTTAAACTGCTGCTCCGCGTCGTTCTACCCATCGCTGTCGGGCAGGTTTTCCAGTACTTTGTTCCTCCCGTTGTGGAATTTGTGAAAGAGCACAAGAAAAAGTTTAAAAAGGGCCAGGAGTTGGCCTTGGTTTATATCGTTTACACCGTTTTTTGCAAGACATTCGAGGAAGGTCTCGGTGGCAGCGTAGGGGATATGTTTCTCATGATGGTGGTGCAGTTTGTTCTCTTGATTATTGTCATGACCTGTGCTTGGTTCAGTCTGAAATTAATGTTTGGTAAGTAAAAACACAAATGTGCATTAAACAATTACTAAGTGAGTCACGGATTCAAAGTGGGTCACGGATTCAAAGTGGGTCACGGATTCAAAGTGGGTCACGGATTCAAAGTGGGTCACGGATTCAAAGTGAGTCACGGAATTTCAGTGAGTCACGGATTCAAAGTGACTCACTGAAATTCCGTGCTCACTGAAATTCCGTGCTCACTGAAATTCCGTGCTCACTGAAATTCCGTGACTCACTATTGAGAATCAGTGACTCACTTTGAATCCGTGACTCACTTTGAATCCGTGACCCACTTTGAATCCGTGGCTGATTGAAATCCGTGATTCACTTTGAATCCGTGGCTGATTGAAATCCGTGACCCACTGAAATCCGTGACCCACCGAGATTCCGTGACCCACCGAGATTCCGTGGCTCACTGAAATCCGTGGCTTACTGAAATTCCTTGACCAACCAAGATTCCGTGGCTAGCTGAAATCCCACTCTGAATTCGGAGACACCAACAAAAACTATTCCGAACAACCGACACCCGCTCTTCGCCATTTTCACTAATTTCGTGTTTCATTGTGCGTATATAATACCTATTTGCAGACCAGCCGAAGCTAGTTGTGATGGGCGTCTATGGTTGCTCCCATAAGACTGTTGCGATGGGCATCCCTATGATAAATGCAATATATGAAGGCAACCCGAAACTTGGCTTGTATGCTCTTCCTCTTCTTGTGTGGCACCCCATGCAGCTGGTCATTGGGAGCTTCACAGCGCCCAAGCTCAGTAGCTGGGTGGAGGGGCAGGCCAACGAATCTATAGAAATTGGAGAAGATATCGTTGGCAACACTGGTGGTAGTAGCGACAATGGCGGTGAGGTGGAGGGGTTAAAGGCTGCCGAACGTGTGGAGGAAGGTCAGGCAGTCACAGAAAGCAAAAAGTTTAATGTTATTTGAATAAATGCAGGGTAGCGATTAAATGGCTTAGTGATGAGAATACGAGAATGCTCGATATTACTGCGCCGATGATTGCCGGGGTAGACTCCCCTTTTTTAGTTGTTTGTATGCGTGAAACCAACATCCAACATACAACATTTCATTTTATTCATCACGTTTCCAAGCCGAGTCAGCGTGTTACTGGCACGATAGCAGTGACAGCGCACACGACATTTTTTTTGGCGTACTTTTTGTTGTAACATTTCCTTGCAGTGTGAGTCCGAAGTGAGTGCGGAAAAGCGAAAAGTGACCCCCCCCGAACACAGAAGGTAGTTAAAAAAATTAGAAGAGGAAGGAAGGCGTTAGAAAAGTGAAAAATGGTAAGTAGCAGCCCCTATCGCTCAATAGTCGCCCAATCGAGACTAGAATATCTCTTGGGTCCCTTTACCCTGATTGTGACTTTCCAAACAGCTCAATTGCTCGTGTTTCGTTGTCTCCTGACGGCAACTTGTCGAGGTTCAATAAGGCTGAAGACGTGGTCCGAGCCTTTCCTACACCCCCATCCGACGTATTGAAACAAAAATTTCTAACCCCCCTCCTTTTCCCCCTCCTGGTTTCTCATTCCATCCCCTTGTACGAAAAACAACTTCACAATCAGGTTGCCTCCTCGTACCATGGAGTACGTTACCACCAGCCAATAATGACACAGTCCAAGATCGAGCAGTTGGAGGCCCAGCGTCGCCAATCCCAGGCGAGAAACTCTGATTTGCTTAACTACATTTCTGACGGGCAGAAGCAAGCGCACGCAGCTAACAATGAGCTCAAGGTGAAGGAAGCCCGTCGCGGGAACGTGCTTGCTCGCGTCGCGGCGGAAAACATGGTCGCCGAGAAGGTTGAGCAGAGCGAGAAAGACGCCCGCATGAAGGCACTAATAAACGAGCAGAATTCTCGGTTGGCGACGGAGATTTCACTTCGAAATGCAGAGGAGGAGCGGATGGAGCGAGAGATTCAGAGGATGTGCGAGACAAGCGAGGAGCTCAAGGAGCTCGAGCGTAAGTTGAATATCGCTTACGTGAACAAGGAGAGGGCGGCCCAGCACCAGGAAGCCGTCTTGCTGAACAAGCTGGAGGTAGCAAGGGAGGCTGCCATTGAGGATCAGATGGAGTATGAGAGGCAGCTCTTCATCAAGAAGGAAATGGACAAGGAAACGGAGAGGCGGAATGGAATGATGGAGCAGAAGCACGTTATCCAAAAACAAATCTTGGACAGGCAGGTGCTGGCTGTAGAGGCGAGGGAGGAGGCTGCTAGAGATAAGGAGCTTGTGGATGCCATAGTGATGAAAATCGAGCAGGAGGACCGGATGGACATCGAAGAGAGGAACCAGAAGAAGGAAGAGACCCGGGCTCTTGTTAAATTTTACAGCGAGGAGAGGGAAAGGAGGAAGGCGCAGCTCTGGGAGGACCAGAAAGCACAGGAGGCTGAAATTAGGGCTTATAATGATTTGATGGCGGAGCGACTCAGGAAAGAAACGGAAGAAAAAAAGGCGGCAGAGGAGGAAAAGAAGAAAAGGTGGGCTGCTGTCGTGGAGCAGACCAAGCAGCAGACTCAGAGCAAGGACGAATTCAACCTGTTGCGGGACATGCTCTGGGAGGAGGAGTTGGAGGCCCAGAGAATCAAGCAGGACAAGGAGAGGGCCATCAAGCGTGCCAAGGACAAGGAGGATATGATGCGAGAGAACCAGAAGCAGCTCGACAGCAAGAAGAAGATGATCGCAGAAATGGAACAGGAAGAGGTGAGTGACGATCGCGGAGGGGGATACTTTGATCGCGGTGGGAGAGATTTTGATTGCGGAGGGAGAGATTTTGATCGCGTAAAGAGAGGATTTTTGGGACTAATTTTTGACTCACCCCTTCTCTCCCTTTACCACAGAATCGACTTGTCAAGATTATGCTCGACAAGTTCAAGGCAGACGAGGACGCGGAGTTGGCCAAGCAACAAAGGATACAGGACCAGAAAAACCACTATATCGAAAACATCAAGGGTCAGAAGGAAGAGAGGGAGGCCCTCTACGAGAGAGAAAAGGCCAAGGAGCTCGCCGAGAGGGACCACGGGGCCGAAATGGAGGAGTACAGGCTGCGCGTCGTCGCGGAGGCCAGAAAGAGGCTGCTCGCGCAGCACGCCGAGAAGCTCAAGGGGTTCATGCCCAAGGGGACCGTCGTCAACGACGAGGAGGCCGCCATCGTCGCCGGGGCCAGGGACGTCAGAGACCACACAGGCCGGAATAACCCACTTGTTCAGGCCTCTGATGGATATCCCGATATCTACCAGTACAAGGCTTTGGCCCGATAGAATGACGATGAAAACAATGACGATGAAACTAATGACGATGATGCAAATGACGATGAAAACAATGACGATGAAACCAATGACGGTGAAATGAAACCAATGATTAGGCTGTTTAATTGTGAAAAAATGTACTTTTTGGCCATAAGAACCAAAGGAAAACCTACCAATCATTGTTATCCAAATATTTCTGCCTTATCAGATGTCTACACGCAAGCTCAACAGTCGCCACTCCAACCAAATTCAAGTCTCCCTCCATCAGGTACCGTTTCAATTCCTCACACTTTATGTTATGGACAGCTTCGAGGCCCATGTTCTTCTCCTCCACATCCCGCCTGTCTCTCTCATCGCCGGCTTTCACACCATCAAGGAGCAGGTACATGTCAAAGGGGGTGGTGCTATACTTGTCATGGACTATGGGGGCATTACTCAGCCTAACCAGCGTTCCATTCCTCAAATTGCACTCCTCCAGAACCTCCTCCCTCGCAGCGCGATCCGGGTCAGAACCGTGCTTCAACTCCTCCACCAACCCAGCGGCCGGACCGTACATGACCCGATTCGAACCGGGCTGGTACTCCCTCACGAGGGAGAAGGTCTTCGTCCGAGTGTCGAAGGGCAGGACCGTCACCGCCGAGGGGTGCTTCTGAGAGAATACCTCAAAGTCCGCAGTACTGTTGGTCGCCGTGTTGAGAATTTTACGGACCTCCACTTGACGCCATCCGCTATGAAGCGTTGAGCGAGATAGGATCTTGTACTGATGATCTTTCGAGGGGGAGGAGGAAGAGATGCATAGAGGGAGGATGAAGAGGGAGAAGAAGAAGAAGAAGGAAGGGAGCCAACAAAAGGTTTTCACCATCTGATCGAGGGACAGAGCTCGACTGATTTCCACACTCGAACGGCTATAGATGAGTTTGTATTGCACACTTGAGGAATTTTTTGGCCGGCCGGCCGGGCCCAAAGAATTCATTTTCCAAGTTTATAATCTCTC
>ERZ651776.1608-NODE-1608-length-26595-cov-7.293838_pt1 | contig 26595 bp, 30 predicted proteins | sample MGYA00514761_ERZ651776 | MGnify/ENA metagenome assembly ERZ651776 | reverse complement strand
TGCGTTGTGATGCGATGCGATGTGATGCGATGCGATGTTGTGCGATGCGATGCGATGCGATGCGATGCGATGCGATGTGATGCGATGTGGTGCGATGCGATGCGATGCGATGCGATGTGGTGCATTGAGCACAGAGCAGTGCGAAGATGTTAGTAGTGGCCAGAACATGCTATTACTCGGTAGCAGGCCGAGAATTAATGTGTATACTACTCTACTTCGGTATATCGATCGAACTTACCAGAATCCGAACCCCGTCACATCACCAGTCGCGATACGATTCGTTTCCCACTGAATTGTGTGCAACCTATCCTCAACTGTCCTCGCTTTCTGGACAACTGATTTACCCCTTTTCGCTCTTGCCTTCCTCTTGCCAACGTGTTTCGCCTCATTCCCGTCGATATTTTTGAGGCTGTCTTCGTCCGGCATTATGACTAGCAGCCCATTGAAACAAAGCACGTGCGGTAAATTAAATCTTGGAATGGCGCAGATTTTATATACGACGTAGATGGCTGCCACACTGACGATGGTTTCAGCACCAATCGTGTCAAGAATAAAGGAAGCAGAAATCATCGTCTAGTTTCTTATAAAAGAACGAAGGAGAGATGTGGAGAAGAGGGGGGAGAGACGGGCAAGTATAAGTCACCAGGAAGTACTATTTTGTAAGTTGTAAAGGAGGAAGGAAAGGGATGAAAAAGGGCAAAGAAATGGCCCAGGCGAATTATTCACCTCTTCGCGTTGCAAGTGCAAGTGCAGGTTGCGTGGTCCTTGAAGACGAAAGAAGTTATTTTGCCCTTCGTGGTGTAAATAAAGGATTTCACATTATTTCGAAACGTCGTCGTCCCCAAAAAACAAAAATCGGCCACAATCCACGAATTCGAATAAGAAAGTGCCCCCCCCAATCCCAAGCCCCTCCTGTCCCACATGAGGAGGATACTATATCTGATCCTCGCAGCTGTCCTTAGTGGCGTCTGTCCGGAGAAACCCACCAAATCGACGGAGAGCACTCACTCGCCCAAGGGCAAATCGAGCACAATCCCTACGAAGAGCCAACTGTCTCCAACCTTCGCGCTCGTCGGTAATTATACCGACCAATTTGGGATTATTTGCACCATCACCAACACATCTCTCATTGAGGGCAACTTTGTAAGTGATGTTGTATCATTCAACAATGACAAACAGACCTTCTTCACCTCCTACACTTATGGTAGCAGCGTTTACTTCACCATTAACTATTGGTTTTCCATTGCTGAAAACCCTGGATCAGTTTACTTCTGTGCGTACTTCTACAACTTGCCCACTTTGTCGGCAGCTTTAAGTGTTTCAAATGGTATGCTAGGTAACAACTTGCAAGGTGTCAATGCTTTATTCGACAATTACTTACAGAATGGTTGCGACGGGTATCCGTTTACGCAATTGATTAGGATTATAGAGAGTTCGAAGAAGGGGGAGAGGAAGAAAGGGATTGGAAAGAAGTCGAAAGGGAAGAAGGGGATTGACGATGTGTTTGACGAATGGTTTTAGTGCCAACAAGGTTATTAGGTTCGCCTAGGGATCCTGGCTCAAATTTGGCTCAGGCAGTCTCCTGCCCTAATTTCTAACTTCCTTCAAAGTCTTTTTTTACGATAAAAATGTCGAGATGTCGTTCGTTCTCTGGACCCACGCGGGACTGGATGGGTCAATCTTTTGTTTCTTTCAACCCCAACTAATATTCACCTCTGAAATGTACCCGAGATGGCAGATTCCCGCTAAGTCGAAATCTTAATAGATAGGTAACTGAATAAAACAAAAATGAACGCTCCCCTCTAGATCCTAAAAAATATCTACTTTTGTTGTTGAGGGCCTTTTTTTCCCCTCTAATTATCATCGTTTGGTGAGTATTCCTTTGGCATTTGAAAGCCGCTCCGAGCAGCAGAGCGCCTTGTGAGTTCCTTGTGGCCTAGTTTATTTTCTGCCCCGGTGTCCAGGCTGTGCAAATATTTGCGCTCCTCAATACGCTCGACCAGACTGCTGTAATTGTCGATCAATGTGGCACTAGTAGAGCTCAGTGCGGAGAAAAGGGCAGATGGAGTGGGCGTCGTTGCCGATGGTAGGGCCACGTTGCCATGTTTTGACAGGTATGAAATTACCTTCTTCAGATGTCCACCACCAGACGACATATTTTGGTTGATCAAACGAAGATTGGTACGCTCTTTTCTTAGATATAGATAGTATTATTCGTATTTTCTCGCAACAAACACAAATCTCTTGTACGATATGTGAATTTAAAGATAAAATGCCAAAAGATGAGCTTGAAAGTAGGTGAAATGTCGAGCAACAAACACATTTTGACACTGGGTTCTGTTATTGGCTATGTCTCCCCTTCTGATCAGCGTTAAATAAAAAATCGACCACCCAGTTGGTTAAAAGGCTTACGAGAACTTCCCCTACGCTCGTTGACTCTCATCGAAGTCGATAAGCTGAGATCTACCCTCCTCTCGCTCACCAAATTCTCCCTTTTCGGCAACGTTTTGCCCCCCCCCTCCTAAAATACCGAATCCTCCGCCAGGCGGCCTCTTCAGTTTGGTCCCCCTCGATATTCACACCTCCTCTCCACCCCGCCTAGCGCAATGTCGACTGGGACATCTCCACTCGACAAGGTCCGAAACTGCATCATAAAGAGCAAAAAGTTCCTCGGAGTAAACACATTGTGGCTCCCAGTAAGCGAGACGGACACGTCCAAAACTTCGCCCGTATTCGGGGGGTGCTGTTTGCTCGACCTCATGGGCCTCGATCGCAACTCGTTGGAGTGGAAACGCGCGAAGAATGAGGATTACTTCGTGGAGCATTACTCTCCCCCGGCAGGTTGTAACCACAACTTTAACAAGACAGAAATCGACAGAAAAGCCCGTCTGTACTACGCCTTTTCGAGAGAAGGATCCCCAAGGGCTACTATAGCTTTCCTGCAGTCGTCAGCCCCAGCTATGCGAGCGCTCGGGAAGATTTATGGTCAGCTTTTGCCCCCTGATTTTGACTCCAAAGTGCACGTCGACACACCCACGACTGAGGCGCCAAAAACACGATCAACGGACCACGGTCTGGCTCCAAAAACCCCGAGCGCGACCAAGAAGCGAAAGGGAGACGACGACGACAATAATAACAGATCCGTGACGAAGAAAGCCGCGACAGAAATCATCAATCAGTTCGCCACATCCTCCCCGCCATCAACAACAAACAGCAGTTCGAGTGATGATCGCGACGCCAAAATATTAGTCACGTTCATTAAACGCCTAAGGGCGAATAAGGAGGACCAGCGCAAACTTTTAACTGTGGTGATGAAGAAACTGAAAATCGATAACCGCCCCGTTAGTGAGGAGAATGAGAAGCTGGCGTGTGGGCTGCGGGAAATTGCTTCGAAAAGTAAAGGAAGACCCGGGCGGCCCACGGGGGATTTAGACGTCGTCAACACTTTCATCGCTACTATAGCACATGTTGGAGCCGCGTTGAAGGAGCACAAGTCGGAGAATAACGACATGGACGACGTACAGCCGAAACCGTCACCCGAAATCACTTCATCAGCCCGAAAGCTGGTCGAGAAAATGGGATTTTCGAAGAGAATCGCCGAGACGGCGGAGTCAGTAGCGAGCGATTTTCTATCCGGGGACGTCCCCTACACCCCCCAACGCCTCAACCTCTCGAAACACGCGCTGAACTTCGCAAGATTCGAGATCCAGCTCAAAGCCGCCTTCGACAGATTCTTGCACGACGAAAACCATTTCCCCTTCGATAACAACCTGCGGAATGCTCTCATCGGCGGGGAACGCGCCAAGAATCTGAACCGTCGTGGAACCTTGCAAGGGGGAGAGATCCACCAAGCGAGATCGCGCGGCCGCATGACGAATGCGGATATTCTTGACTTTTTTCACACGTCGGCGCAATACAAAGCGTTGTCCGAGGAGTGCAGATATGGGTGCAAAATGACGCTGGCGAAGGTCCCCAAGTTCCTCTGCCCCTGTATTCGCTTTCCCGAAGGCCAGGTATGCGTCGACCCTTCCGTTGCCAACGCGGAACGGTCCGTCCGGTGCCTCAACTACTTTTTGAAGAATTTCATGAAATTCACTCCCCTCCCCATCCCCTTGAGTTTGACTAAGATCGACCTGCTTGTGGACGTCACAGATAAGCTGAATACGCTTTGCCGTGCCGGGATGTGCGACTATACGACTTTGGAGGGGCTAGATATCAACGGAGTGGACTATGAAGCTCCGGGTAGTCTTTGCGCCTATTCGCGTTGCTCGAAGTGTGGAATCACCAAATACCTTGATTCCGTCCTCACCAACGAAACGAAGGCCTACATTGAACAAAATCTGTTGGAGAATACGAAGAGCACAACCCTGACCTTCCCCCGCTTCGAAAGCGTCCGAATTGAGAAGAAGGACGGCCATTACGACAGCATGCAGGAGGTCGCCAAGTTTGTGACTTTGGAGGTGAGAGCGCGACCCGCGTGCTACTACGGTCGCTATCGGAGCTAACACTGCGGTAAAACTGCGGCAGGAATTGCTCGTTTTCGTCAAACATGACGTGACACAGTTGAATTCCCACCTCTACCGCGATAAATTCCAAAAAAGGTCTTGGACGAGGCTGGGTGAGCATCGGCAGGCCACGACGGCGACTGCAATCGTTGACTGGGCGTCCGCAATCACGCTTGGAGGGCTTGACCAGTTTCCTTGCGCTTCGAGACCCTATTGTTACAACGAGGTTTACGTGGTGAGCATCAAGGGGCCGCTTCTTCGCGACAGCGACGCGATTCACCAGGTCTACTACAATGAAGTGTTCTCCTTCCTCACTGAGGGGACGGGGATTAACAAAGACAACGACCACAGAGCTCACGAGGTCCACCTCGCAGTCGTCGCAAAACATGTCAAAGATAAGTACAACTGCACCGAACTTGTGATTCAGAGCGACCAGGCGCCGGGGTACATGAATAGTCGCCAAGCCGTGAATATCGGGGTGAGCAGTGAAAGGTTGGGTATTCGTGTGAGCCACGCGTTTTCGGAGGTAAGGACGATATGGGGGGTCGGTTCTGGTAAGTTCACGCTAACACACGCACAACAAAGCCGTATTGTGGTAAGAGTGCGGCCGACGCCGCGAACAACATCGCGCAAGCAAGCAAGAGAGGATATCAAAAATTAGCCCACAACAACAATTTACCGACCCTCACCACCGCGCTCGACCTATTCAACGTCATGAAGGAGGAAAAGGCTCCGCACGGCGACAAGTACCAAGAACTCGTGAAGAAAAAAGACATCGCCGGGTTGAATGCGTTGAAGAGCGTGCCATTTAGTGCCTACAACGTTTTCTGCACGACGTCGAATTTAGCCGAATACGAGGAGAGGAAAAAGGGGAAGTACGCCGAGTTTATGCTGTTTGTGGATAGGGAGATGCGAGTGGTGACGACACCTATGCAGAATGTCAAGGATTTCCGGTTTTTGGAATCTGCGATGACGCAGCAGGGGGCTTGCCAGCTCGTTCGGAAGCCCAGACTTTGCGGATGCGATGGCTGTTTAGGGGTTAATAATGCGGCAGGGTGCACCATGCTGGCGATATCCGAGGTGGATCGCCAAGAGAAGATAACGGTGACGCGAATCGAGCAGAAGGTTGTCGCAGCGATAAAATTCGACCTCGAGGACGAGAGTCAGGAGCGGGGAAAGAGGGGGGACATGTCGATGTTCGAGGTCAGATGGAACGGGGATGGTGACCCTTTGGTGTGCAAGGACTCGGCGAATTGGGCGCGTGTAGGGACGAATGACGTTGTGGTTGTGAGTCTGAAGAACGCAGTGGGGTTTACAGGGAAGTGGGGGATCGGTGTCTTCAATATTAAGGAGAAAAGTACCTTCCAGGTCAAACTTTTGGCGTCGGAGGCGGAGAAAACTGATACGTTGAAAACAATCACGGTGAAGGGCACCGACGTGAAGTTGTGTGCGCAGCACAAGAAGCACTCGGCTGTGTGTCGAGTGATCGTTAACGATGCCAATAGGAAGAAATTAACGGAAATTTTTGGATAGAGTCGCGTTTTCCCCCCCGTAATGTTCGTCTTGCAAAACCTCCTCATCTTCAGCTAATGAACGATTTAAACGTAGCGCCGTCTTTTTTTTGCTCCGAATTTCAGATGGAGGGTATCAATAACTGTTGGGTGCACGCCCTAAAATTTTCGCTTAATTTTCTGTTAATTAACCTGTCGCTCTGCCCCAAAAAGAGTGTGGAATTGAGTGACTGGGAAGAAATGGGCCATTTTTGGGAAACGTTGCTCAAATATCATCAATAAATTCGCTTGTTTTTATAACATTTTCAACAGTGTTCAAAGCTCTTCTTCTATCTTCATTCCCTCACCAGCCTGAGGATGGACTCTCCCTACACTTGCTTCCCTTAATCCAACAGTCTCCCTCAAGCTCATACTGCTCCTCCTCCTCTTAGCTCCGCCTTCCGCTTCGAATATTTCCTTCGGTAAGTACTCATCAGGTACAAAGCCAAGAACAAAGAAGAAGAAGGCGCGAACCAACAAATGTACAAAAAGGGAAAATATTCTTATGTTATTACCCGACCAAAAAAAAGCGTTCACACGATAAATAAATTAAAACTTTCATCCCCATTTGTTTTAAATCTCTTCCTTATATTTTCATACTTCTGCAAGCGCCTTCATGGCCGCCCTGCCAAAAAACCGCACGTCACGATCTTGCTCAGTTGTTGTTAGCCTTGTTATAATACCCTCGACGATTTCTCGTTCTTTTCTTGAGTTATCATCTTTTAAAACGGTCCTAAGACAGTCTGGCTCGGACAAGAGACGAGCGATAGCGATCCTGATGTTGGGGACTTTGTCTTTGGAGGCCTCTAGCAGTAGGTCAAGTATGTCTGCCGGCTTCACAGAGGATGTGAGATCGAGCGGAGGGGTAAATGACTTCTTGGCGGAAGATGCGTCATCTCCGACATGATGCATTAGCAATAGACGGCAGATCTCCACCCCGACCATTCGCAAGCGCGGCTGGTTGCTCTTGAGACTGCTGTGAAGATGCGGGGTGACGACGTAGCTATACCAGCTGTTTTCTAGAGTCGCCACCCCTCCTTTTTCCTCGTAAACTATTCCACCTTTCTCCTCTTGCCAGACACCGTCGCAAATTGCTTTCGCTGCTCGAATTCGGACCTCCCATACTTTATCTTCCAAAAGGTCAGCGCAAATCTTGCCGATCTCCGCGCGAATACTCATTACGTCGACCCCGCTGCGCCGCCGAGATGTGATGTCTAGAAGCTTCTTCTTCTTGGGTTGCGTCTCGTGGGTCGCGCCCACGAGCGAGGGGATTACTTCCACTGCGGAGACGCGCACGCGCCAGTCGTCATTCTGCGAGAGGTGCAGCAGTGTGGGGAGGAGTTTTGTGATTTGCGAGAGGCTCAAAGCACTGCCGACGGAGCTGCTGGCAACTGCGCCAAGGGCAGCACTGACGACGAGCTGGACAGGATCGTGTAGCAACCTTTGGACGAGGGGAATGAGCACTTCGTCGATCTGCATCTTTTGCTCTCCACAGTCGTGCGTCTCGTCGCTCAATAAAACGAGCATTAGACCTGCACTCTCTGCGAGTTTGGCGCGAACGACTGGAGAACTGTCGTTCAAAACACCCACAAGAGTTCCGAATATCATGCTGAGTGTATCCGTTCCCGCCTCATTCTCGCCAAGGGACTCGTTCGCAAGGAGGATCACCTCCACGATGCCGCTTGCTGACAGAACAGCTTCGCCTCTTACCCCCTCGTCCTTCTCGCCCTTGCTGTTGGAGCTCTCCGAGCCTTTGGTGGGCGAAGGCTCGGCCATGAGTGTTACCAGAACGTCGACAAGCACAAGATACCACCTTGACCCAAGACTTTTATAGACCCTTGGTAGGTTCGAAGCGGCGACTCGCCTGACTACGGGGGACTGATCTTCGCATAGTCGATTCAAAAGAGGCAACAAACGAGCCTGGAGTAAGTAGGGAACCTCGTAGAGTTCAGATAAACCGCCGCCGATAGCGGGGCCACCGACTTCGGTGCCGATGTTGATGTGCGGTCGAGCGCCTAAATCTGCAACCATCCATAAAATGTCCGTCGCCGCAGCACGGAGAGAGGACAAGGGGTCAGTGATGGCACGCTCAAGCATCAGCACGAGCCAAGGGAGTGTCCCGTAAACTGTCAAAAGAGACGTGTCATTGCCATCTTTCCCATTCAGCGAGCTTTCAACGAGCTCCGCCAAGCCGCGACTGCACACAGCTCTCACATTCTCGTCAACGTCGTGGAGGCAACGAGTCAGTATTCCTCGGAGCTGAAGTAAGTACGGGATCACCACAGTTCCCCCTCCTTTGCTGATCCCAAAGGCGTGCATTTTTCCCAGTCCTCGCCAGACCACGCCGCTGGATATTTGAACCCCCGCCAATCTCGACTCTGGTGATTTACTGCTAGCGAGCCGATGGATAACAGGGAGGAGCCCCGCAGGCGTTGTAGTTTTGCTGTCGGGACTATAAGCGTCGCACATGTTTCGTGTGAGAAGACGAATGAGGGCAGCTGCAGTCGAGGGGAGAGACTGGGTGTCATTCGTGTCTGTCGGGGGTGTCGGTGTCGGTGTCGGTGTTGTCGTCGATGCGGGCTCGGGCATAGATGAAGAGGACGACGAGGAAGACTTGGATTTGGATCGTGGGGAAGAAGACGATTTCTTCTTCTTGGATGACTTGGACGAGGAGGAAGACGAAGACGAGGATGAGGATGAGTCGCGACTTTTCTGGTCGCCGTCGCGGCCGCTCTCTAGCAGCTCAGTCAGTAAATTGATCAGAACTTGGAAGAGAAATTTGACTCCGTCGCAGTTTTCGTCCTCTGGTTCGTACTCGGAAAGTGGTGACTGGAGACGGGAAAGAACTTCACTAATTTCTAGTGGTGGAAGGCGGTGCGTCGATGTTGCTGTTGATGTCGATGATACCGTCGATTTTGACGTAGACTGTGGTTTCGATGTGGGTGCGGATGAGGATGAGGATGAGGATGAGGATGAGGACGTAGACGTAGACGTGGACGTGGACGTGGACGTGGATGTGGACGTGGACGTGGACGTGGAAGCCCCCCCATTTTCGTTGAAGTAATTAAGCACATCATCGCCTCCGCCTCCTGCCTTTATGGACTCGCTGACCTCCACTCCCCCACCCTCCACCGGCGTGATCAACCCGGACGACCCCTTCCCTCGTTCGGCTAGGTATCTTCCAATCACTCTGATCGATTCGCCATTGTTCAAGTTTCCGATACAATAGAGCAGCAAAATCGCTTGCAGCGAGTCGGAGAGGTGGGCAAGGGAACGGGGGTGAGCATCTCGCTTTTTCTTCTTCTCGTCTTTAGTGATGCTTTCGCCGCCGACGAGCTGATTCATCACTTCCCGCCCCTTGGCAAGTCCTCCCATGCCACTTTCGCTTCCGCCTTTATCTCCACCAATGCGGTTCCCCACCTTTCTGACACGCAACTTGAGGGGTCTGAGGCTCTGCCGCAGCCCATCAATGTTCTCAAAATGGGTTCCCCACCGAGTCTCCTCATTGCCGATGTTGGCAATTATCCCCCCGATAATGGAATTCCCTCGTGGGGTGTCCGCTCCTCCCCCTGGGACCACACTACGAATAATTGTCCGCTCTAAGATATTTTCGACTGTCAGCCCAAGCAGGTCTGTCTTGATGGTAATCTCTACATCATCATCATCCACAGAGCTCTTCTTCGTGTCGGCAACGCTCGAACCCAATATGGAAGTCGAAGGCAGACAATCGGGACCAAAAAAACCGCCCACAACGTCGTCGCTGAGGAGGCCGTAGCGAGAGTAATCAGCATCCGTCTTGAGGACATGGTTGTAAATTCCCTGGACGGCACTAAAAAATTCCTCTGCCGTCTCTGGGGGCTCAGAACGTCTCTTCGACACCTTCTCGCCACTCTCGCTCTTTCTGCCGCGAATCTTTTCCACAATATCGTCAAATGGTCGAAGACAGCGAGCTCGTAAAGCTGGCGTTTCAATTGTGGTCTGGAAGTGCTGTAATAGGTCAGAGTGGGAGTGTTGAGGGAAGTTTTGTTGGGGCGATGCGGAACTTGTTCCTGAAGGGGCTGTCGACGACGGGTTGTCATTGTATTGACCAACAATTTCATAGAGGGCTGAATATGGTGTGGTTGAATTAAGCTCTGGTGGTGGTATGGGCTGCTCTGCTGGGGTGGGGGGGGTTTGGGGTGTAGAAGGAGTTGTCATCGGAGTTGTCATTGGAGTTGTCACCGGTGATGATGCCACAGGTACTGTTGCTGGTGTTATTTCTGGCGTTATTGCTGGTATTGTCGTCGGTGGTGTCTCGGAATCAGTCAGAAGCGCAACCCCAGGTGCTGCCCCAGGTGCTGCCCCAGGCGCTGCCCCAGACGCTGCCCCAGACGCTGTCTCGGGTTTTGTTGCCTGTGGGTTTGCAGGAGTAGAAACTTGAGGAGGCTCAGGCGGCGGTATCACAGATGGCGAAGATGCAATACTGAGTGAACCCAGCCCAGCATCTAGTGCAGGGGCTAACGGGGGTGGTTCACTTCTCTCCTCTCCGGAGGTGGAGATGTCGCCTAGTGATGAGAACGGGTCCTCCGACGACATCTCTCAAACGGACCCGCCTGTCCTCTGTTGGGGCCTCAGTTTGAAATAGGAATATGGCCCTACAATGCTGGGTGCTAGAAAAAACTCAATCTCCCATCATATATCCTCGCTCAACCAAAAATTATAAATTGTACCCCAAATACAGCCACTTCCGGCCGTTGATACACGCGCTTCTGCTCTCCCTGTGACACAGGACGCTGTTCTCTTAAGACTTTGGCTCTTGTGCGCCCAAGTCATAAAGACTAGGCAGCCTCAAGGCAGCAGTTCGGCAATTTTTTCTTGAGGTTTTTGTAGAGTACTACATCAGGTTTTGGAGTTCTGCTGGTCTTAACACGCTTCTTGTCGATATCGCTGACGCCAGTGTACGCAGTAAAGTGATGGGTTGCTGTCCAATTTTTGGCTCATCGCCATCCTCCAACAAATCGGACGGTGACCTCTTCCGAGACATTGAACTTGAGCTCACCAACCCGGACAATGCTATTCTGTTGAGCGCTGCTAACGTTACATCTACGGTACAATTGAATGTAGGTTCTAAGTACAATGATGGGTCTTTGCCGCGACCGTCAGGCGGTGATGAAGGGGAGGTTGCCGGAGGAGTTGAAGGGAGTCAAAATAATACGCTTTGCCTGAATGTTGGCGGTTCTGGGTTTGCTATGTGCCCTGTTTTGATAGAGCAGGACAGCTGCTATTTTGAGGTCCACGTGATTTCTTGTCCTCCAGATGCAACAACAATCAAGGTCGGTCTTTCCACTCAAATACCCATCACTAGCATACACAAACTTCACCAGGAGTACTGCTACACTCACGAGGAGGTGAAATCGGGCGATGTACTCGGCGTCGCCGTCAATTTCGACGATATTCCCATGATGCGGCACTACGAGAACGGTGGGCCCGTTCCAGTTTTTGATTTTTCTAAAGTGAGAGGCGAGCTATACCCGGTTTTGGGTGTAAATGCCAAGAAGGGGTGCCCTCCTGTAATGGGCGATGAGGGTGCATCGGGGGAGATAGTTGTGAGATTTGTTTTTGATGAGAAAGAATTCAAAAAGAGGCCAAAACTGGTGAAATTTGGGGGTCTGATGAAGACAAGGGGGTTAATATAGATCTAAATATTTGGTAAAAAGTAAGGTTGTTTTGGAAGAGATAAAATAAATTCAACTCAATTTTCGTTCTTCAAGGCAGCAAAAAACAACACAACATCTAACATTATAATAATACTTCTAACTAAGCCCCCCACTTCACTCCCAATCCTCAAAACCATCTGTTTCGCCGATGCCCAAGTAAGCTTTCTCGCTGTCGTCAAAGAGATCGTCTTGGTTGGCCCTGGCTTTCCAGCTGTTGTTGATCCTGCCTCCAGACTTGCTCTTGGTGACTGTACCTCCCTGGCCACCATAGGCTCCACCATAAACTGCGTCGGCTACGACTCCAAGGGCCCTTCGCTTCGCCTTCTGCTTCTTGATGCATTTTTCAGTCGCCCCAATTATGCCGCCGTCTGCCTTGTGCTTCTTTTGCACCTCGATTAGACGATTTCGAAGCTTTTGCTGACGCTCTTTAGCCTCGGCTTCCTTCTCCTTGCGCTGTTTTTTGGTTGGTTGTTGATTTCGAGAATGAAAGAAAAGATATGTTAGTGTTAATGTTAGTCTACGCATTTTGGGAAATAAATATTCTCTCTACAATAAAGCAAAACTCACCTGCTGTTCCGCTTTTTCGTTGGCTCCTGCCATCTCGACGAAAGTGCCTGGGTAGTTGGCCTTTCTTTCTCTGTCCATTTCTTCAACCATCTGTCTGACTTCCGCATTGACCCTATCCTGCCGCCGCTTCCGCCGCTCCTCCTCTCTCTTCTCCTGCTCGAGCCGTTCCTGCCTTCGAGCACGGTCGTCCGCGATTTTCTTTACCTTCTGCGTGTGAGCATTTGTGGGCCTCGGGGGGGCCACATTACTAGAAAGCGCTTTTTCTCTGGCTATTCGCTCAGCCTCGTCTCTTTCCGCTTTTATTTTCGCCTGTCTCTTGGCCTCCCTGGCAAGCCTGGCTGTGCGCTTCTCCTCGTACTCGCGCTGCCTGCGTTCAATTGGGAGCTCCCCAATGGCAACTGTGGCGTGGGCACGGACTGCGTCCTTGGTTGCCTGCAGCTTCTCCTGCCACTTTGCCTGTTTGGTGTGCATGATGGCTGTGTAATGCTCGGGGTCTATTTTGGGCTTGAAATGTTTCTTAGCCTCTTTCTCCGCGAGTCTTTTTTTGGTCCTTTCGGCTGCCGACTCCTTCTCTTGATGTCCCTCCTGTTGCGTGAGTGCTGCATGCATTGCCATCCTTGCAGGTAACTGACTGGTGCTCTGAATTTGGGCAGCCCTGGCGGCAACCCTCTGCTTCCTTTCGGCGTCTTGGCGCTGTGCTATATCATCCCAATTTTCTGTAAAGTAGAGTTTTACGGGCCGAGCTTTGAATTGTAAGCTCTTTTCCGTTTCCTTCCTTTCGATTCGTTTCTTTTCCACCTCCTCCTCCTTCTGCTTCGCTGCCTCCCTATCCCTCGAAGCAAAGCTAAATTCGCCAGCCTGCATGCCTTGCTCGCGCCTCAATCGCTCTTTCTTTCGAAGAGCGTCTTCCTTCTGTCGTTTTCGGGCTTCCAGTTCCTCTGAGAGTAATTTCTTCTTCCTTGTGACTGCCTCGTGGATTTCCATGCTCCTAAAAGGCTTCACAAGACTTTTATGCCTCCTGTGATGATTTAACGATTGTTAGTTGTAAGTGGTTTTTGGTTAGGATTGAGTCCGGTTTTAGATATCTTAACACTCACCTCGCAATTCGTCTCTCGTACTCCTCGTCCGTCTCCCCTTCTCTCTGGGTTTGCTTCTTCCGCGGGCTTGGGGATGAAGCTGCCTTGGGTTTGGAGAGTGCGTCAATCTTCTCCTCGTCAATTGTGATGCTCAAACTCTCCACATCGTCGATGAGCACCTTCTCTATTCGTTTGGCCTTAGCCTCAGCCATATCGCGCTGCTTGATTAGAGTTTCGATCACCTTGACGTTCTTTTCTTGCTGAACCTTTAGAGAGTTAAGCTTCTCTTCCAGGTTTTCGTCGATTTTAGCTGCTTTCTGGTTCTCAGCCTGTTGTTCTCGGGTTTGGGCGACAAGCTCTCTTGCCTCCTCCAGCTCGCGAGACAAAACTTCTACCGTTTTCTCAAGCTTACGCACCTTACCGACCACGTCGCCGGAAGGGGTGCTACGAGAGGATGTGTGCGCTGACTTTGGTCGAGCAGGGGCAGTTTTCGACTTTGAGCGCACTGTCTTGGCAAGGTCGTCAAACAAATCATCACTGTCTTCGCCATCGTCTTCGCCGTATTTGTTTCTGCTCATCATTGTGGTCGCTTTCGTCCTCGTTGTCGCTGACTTCGGTCGCTGTTGACCTTTACTATTACCCTTCCTGTAGTTCTTGTTCCCTGCAATTGTTCTTTCCTTGCTCTTCTTTTCCTCCTTCTCCTGCCAAGCGGATTTTACCTGTCGGCTGTAGTTTTCCCTCGATTTAAGCTGTTTCTTAATCTCTTCGTTTTCCCGCCTAACCTTCCTCTGGCCCTTCTTTGACAGAACCTTGTAGTGGTCAGTGTCCGCAGCCTCCTCGTCGCTGTCCGCATAGTAGACTATCCCATTCTTGTCAACGCTTCGAGAGTGAGTTCCCGCGGTGCTTTTTGCGACCCTAGGGTGACCCTGCATAGTTAGTTAGTAAAAGCTTCGCAAACATACATTACCCTGCTAAATACCAAGCGGGATGTTTTCAGAGAAGTTGATGACCGTTTTTTAAGCGTGAGAGAGAATAAAAAACACAAGAAGGTACAAAAACTTACATCGCGAGGAGCACTTCGCATGGTGCTAAGGCCTGGCATTTGATTCGCTTCTGTTTCTTATTAGGTGTAACTGTTGACTTTGCCCTTAGTCAAGCTTGCTTTTTTTTGGGACATTTTTGCCAGAAATGGACCGCCATCAGCCACTCCATCGGATTGGAGATTTGCATTGCTCTGCGGACGTCTGTCAGTCAGGGACACCTACACCTTGTGCATCATTAAAAAATGTTGTTCTCGTAAATAAAATTGCCGCACCACCTAAGAAGACTCATTGATGTGGCACACTAGATCCCGAGGGAATCACTGGACAACACGGGAGATTCTGTAAGTTAGATGTTGAATGACACAGGGACAGTTCAGGAAGGCTTGTGCTGTGTGTTTTCGCCTCGTGGTGTCGGTTTTAAGTGATTATCCTTAAGTGGTCTCTGAGATAGGGCGAGACCGACTTTTTAACTTCGGTTTGGTGGCTCTTAAGTGTTGGAATACTGCGATTAAAAATTTTATATTCCATCAATTATCATCACACACGCACAACCCTCACCATAGCCCTCCAAATTTACTAACACGCAATCGTTCGATTGTAGCGTGCCTGGTTCAGAGAAGAAACCAAGCCCGAGAAAGTTGAGCCATGAGGGTGCCTCAGAATATGATGCAACAAGTCTTCACGAACCGCTTCCTTACAGGATTAAATTTACTATGGGTATCGGGGAGAGTATTCAGGCTTGCTACACTGTTATTTGCGGGTTTTTTCTCAATGCTTACTTGCTTGAGGTTGCTTGCTTGCCGCCTAGCTACGTTGGAATGATACAGATGATTGCAGGAGCATTTGACTCTTTCAATGACCCTATCATCGGCAGTCTCAGCGATCGCACAAGAACACGTTGGGGGCGCCGACGGCCCTGGCTCCTTTTCGCCAGTCTGCCACTCGGTCTTTTCTACTTTGGTATCTGGAACGTCCTCCCTCGCGATAACGAATCCATTCCGACTAGCGACGAGTCTCGCCTCATTTACTACTTGGCCATGTACATGGGAATTAGCATAGGCATCACCTGCATCCAGGTCCAGATCGGGGCCCTTGTTCCAGAGCTCACCCTTGACTATGACGAACGAACCACTCTTTCTACCTATCGCCTCGGCATCGGGAATGTCATCGCTCTCATAGCTGTCTTGATTCACAGCAGTATAGTAACTGCATTTTTGCAAGAGGGCCGCCTTGAGGATGGCTATCGTACGTCCGGGGGACTTTTCGGGATTTGGATCTGCTTTGCGGGTTGGTTTACGTTCTGGAATATCAAGGAGAAGTTCAACCCGGAATTGGAAGACGACGAGAGCATCGGTTGCTGCGAAGGACTGCAGATTGTCTTCAAGAACAAAGCCTTCATCTGTGTCGTTATTGTCTACCTCAGTGGGCCGACGGCTGTTTGTCTGGTTCAAACCAACCTGCTTCTGTACTGCAAGTACATTTTGAATGATGAAGCACTTGTGGACTATATTATTGCTATCGTCCAAGGCATGGCTCTCGTTATGCTGCCTTGGTGGAACTTTGTGGGACGGAAATGGGGGAAGAAAATGTGTTATTACATGGGCGGTACTGTTCTGGCCACCTCGCTCAGCTCGCTCTACTTCATTCATAGCAAAACCGCCACAATAGTTGTTTCTTTCATTGCTGGCACTTCTTTGGGGATCCCGTACATGATTCCTTACAGCATGCTGCCTGATGTCATCGAGGAGGATGAGATCAAGACCGGGAAGAGGAGGGAAGGAGTCTACTTCGGATTTTTCACAATTTTTCTGAAGCTTTCAGTGACGAGCGCCTTCACGGCTACCAACTTTGCTCTTGAGCTGGCGGGCTATGTTGCTCCGAAGTCCACCTGTGGTGGCGGAAATGAGTCGAGCGACAGTACAATTTTGCCTGACTCGCAGCCAGAAAGAGTCATCCAAGTTATGCGTTTGCTCGTAGGACCTATCCCAGCGTTTTTCTTTTGCGTAGCCATGTTCTTCGTCTGGAAATTCCCTATCACCAGGGCCACGCACGAAATTTCAGCTGCTAAGGTGGTCAAGGAACGGACCAGGAAAAGCATTCAGCTGAGAAATGGTGAGAGCGAACGCTTGGCCAATCATATTAATGGTCTGAATGGGATAATTGAAGGTATCGAAAGTGATGATGTGGAGAAAAATGTTAATTCAGCTACACATAATGCTACCCGTGGAGCGAATAACGGGACCGGGAACGGCTCTTCGCTATCTGTCGACACAAATTTGTAACTTACGCTAATATTTAAACGGAAAGATGCTTGAAAATACTTGGAAGGCCAAAGCTGAAAACATACACATAGTAGTACCACAACCAACTCGTCTCCACTTCGTTTATTACAATCTACATTCAGCATTTCATTCGGTGCCCAAAATTATTTCTGCACACCCTGGCCCATGATTTCAGGAACGTTTGGATCCAACACCTTCCTCACCCGATCATCAAATAAACCCAGAATTCCAACAGAATAAAGACAAAGAGGTAGGCCTGCCTTCGCAAGTACGTTGATAAATTTCGTACTGCCAAAGCCGCTATTTTTTTCAAGCACCCTGTTCATCGTTCTTATGTACCCGACGGTTCCACTAAAGAAAAACAATCCCCCTAAGCCACATAGTGTGATTCCAGATATTGGCTTAATGTTCTTGTTCTCGCTGGCTCGGAAAGAGATGATTCCGATACCTGCGATTGTTGAGATTAGCCCGTTTCGCTGCCACGAAAGGAGAACGTTTTCTGCATTGAGGATCAAGTTGAGCTTCCCAATAATAATCTTTTCCTTTTCAATGCTTGAGACTTTGGATGAAAAGCGTTTTTTCAAGAGAAGAGCACACTGTTGTTCTCTCTGGATCATGCCTAGTCTCATCGTGAGGGTGTGTTTTGGCAGCGGGGGTATTTCAGTTCATATATTTTCAGAGACCCGACACGAAACACGAAACTGCAGAAAGTTAGAATAGCGTTCTGTTATCAAGGTTTTTCACGGAAGTTGAGACATTAGTGCGCACAAGGATAAAAGAAGTTGATCCGCTGTTTTAGCTCTTCGTTTATCTTATCTAATCTATTGACTCTGGTGAAGCCCTTTGTGATCTTTGTCGGACGTCTCTCAACTCCCGATAGTCAATGATTGGCCACATTTTCGACAAAGAAGCTGAAGAGCGTATAGCGGTTCCGGTTGCACCTGCGGGATCGGCAAAGCATGCTGGTCAGGCTGGTGGAAGAGGGGGGAGAGTGATAAGAAGGCAGGACAGTCTCCACGGAAAGGCTATTGAGGGGGAGGGGGGAGGTGAGGGAGGAGAAAAACAAATTAGTAATGATGGTCCTACTGAGGCTGATAGAGCGGAGCATAGGTAGGTGGCAACGTATCTTGCGAATTCTGTGGAATTTTTTTCTTCTTGGGCAACTGCTGAGACAACTAACTAAACTAACTACTGAAAGAGAGAGAGAGTGAAAAGTGAAAAGAAAAAACAACTAACCCTGACAAAAGAAAAATCATCACCGACACTCAAAATCTCCTCAATTGGTTTACATCTGATGCTGCCGATGCGAATGTCGAGATCTCTCTTTCTGATTTAACCTCGGCTTGCGAGAAGTTGGATGTAGCTTTTTCATCTGCTCTCTCCAAGCTGTGTGAGAACAATGATCTGTCGACTTCAGTCCGCGCCATTAACCTCCTTCAAAATAAGTCCAAGAGCGTCATAGCGACACTAGACGGTGTGAAGAAGCGTGAGAGGGATAAGCTTGCCGCCGAGAGGAGAGATAGGAAGCTTAAGAAGGAGAGAGAGAAACAAGCAAAGAAAGACGCTGAGTTGAAGCTAAGGGAGGATGCAAAGAAAATACTAGAAATTGAGGCCTCGATCATTCTCCACTTGGACCGGGTGAGTGTGCAATGAGCGCTATGTTCGTGTTCGGTTTTGGGGAGGGTCTGGTCTGGTTGCGGCTTTGCATTATTATTATTATTATTATTATTATTGCTAACCCTTAAACACTCGCAGGGAGGATTGACGAATTTGAGTTCCGACAAAGTAGGAACTGAAACCCGCTTTTACCGCTACGACGACCACGGCTTACAGTTCTCCTTTGGATCCGCTGACTTCACAGGCCTCGTCCTCATGCCTGATGGAACCTTCACCTTTCAAAACGGTTACAAGATGGAGTTTTCGAGCGCTCGACAGTTTAAAGAGCAGAGTGAGGGACTTTTCGACGATTTGGAAGGGACATACGACATACTGTGGGGAGAAATGAGGGAAGAAAAGGGAAAAGTTGTACGCCGCTTACCATCACAGGCCACAATAGAAAGCGCGGCTAGTACCGGCCCCAATCGCCCGGGTTTGGGTGATAAAAAGAGGAGTTCCAGGATGTTCTTAGGGGGAGTCAAAGACACCCTCGTGAGGATGCAGAGCAAGATGAAGTTAGGTAGAGAAAAGTCCAGCATGAAGCTGGGAAGGGAAAAGAGCGTCAGGATGCAGAGGAAAGAGAGCAGCAGAGGGGAAAAAATTGCGGGAGGCGGCGGCACTACCAGCACAACAACCAAAATTATTGTTAGTCCTAGCGGAATCAAGAGGGAAGTGCCGGTGATCGGCAGCCCTAATGGAGGGACCAGAGGCGGGGAGGGAGAGGGTGGAGAGGAGGGAGGAGGAGAGGAGGAGGACGTTTTCGACATTGTGCCCCTTGAAATCATATTGCACCCAGTCGATGCTGTAGCTAGGAGGAAAGGAATCGATCTCACCCAAAGGTGGGGATGCTTCCCACCAGACAAAGACAAGGGTGACAAGGTTGTTACCATACAAAGAAAATTTACACCCACGCCTGGTCCAGGGGAAGAGTACGTATTCCCACTTCCAATAACGGAGGAAGTACTGCAAGCCAAGATTGAGGAAATTTTCAAAGCCAAGCAAGGCGGTGCCAGACCAGGAGCAACATAGGCAGGGTGGATCACGCTCCTAGAGAATGAATGGTGTACTATGTATTAATAAATGAAGAGTATATTGCTATGCCTCTCTCTTCTTTTGTTCGTGGAACCGCTCCGTCCGACGGGCGTTTGTTCCTTTTTTTTTTTTTTTTTTTGTTTTTTTTTGTTTTTTTTTTTGCTCTCAACAACAAAAAACACTTGGCCGCTAGAACATCTTTTTCATCCTGGAGTTTGGAATTAAACGCGACGAAAAAAATAAACTTATTTGGACTCAAGCTCCCACGAAAGATTTTGGCGGCAACGAAAAATGAAGAGAAGCATTGAAACAAACTCAACGGGAGAACGTTGGTACGACAAACTCAACGGAGAACCTCGTCTCTCGTCGAGGAGTGTGTCAAAAACCCCGGGACCGCCACTGAAGAAAGCGAAGGCTGTGACTCCAGATGACGATGTGACTCCAGATGACGATGTGCTGTCTGCAGCTAACCCAAGTTCCGAAGTTCGAGCTGTCCCCTTTGTCCTCCCTTCACCTGCACAGCAAGGCGATCAAATCAGTGAGGATCGTTGCGACGAAGGCGAAAAGAGCGACAATGAGTCTTCTATGCTCAGGAGTGAAATCGAGCGCCTTAAATCTCGTATCGACAAACAATCAGAAACAATCCGAAAACAGTCGTTGCTTATGAATTACTCGAGCAACCCCTACATTCCCTCCCACATCAAGCTCTACCACCTGCAGCTCCAACGCAATGAAGTGAGTTTAGAGAACCTAGAAAAGGATGACGTGATCGAAAAACTATATTTCATTGCGAAGGAGTTCGTTTTTGGCAGCAAAGAGGTTGGAAGTTGTGTCCCTCAAGATTTGAAAAAATTCATTCAGAGAGTCGCCTTTGACTTCATTGAAGAAACTTATAAGAGAGCAATCACGATTTCGGAGTTTTGCCGTAGTATGACTGTTTATAAGATGAGTTTCGCCTGTACGGTTGAAGAGATAAAGCCCCGATATAACTATTTGGGGCCCCGTTTGGTGTTCACTCGTAGTGTTATTCTCGGCTTGAGGCTCCCTGATGGACGGCACTTTGATGATTTGGTTGCCGACAAAGTTGCCGAGTTTGCGGGAGAAGCTTTTCTCCCGCAAGCATATCTTCGGGAGTCGCTTTCACCCTATTGGAATTCGGATTGGGTTTGTCCAATAGTTGATGACGATAGCAACGACAACGATGAGGAATACGAATGTGATAGTGGTGGTGATGACGAAGATGGTGAAGCCGAAAGTGATGACGAAAGTGAATTCTCGGATGCGGACGAAGACGAATGGTCCGAAGATGACGAAGATGACGAACCTGTCCAATGGCGGGAGGTGAGGAGGTGCCCCCTCTGCCGCAAATGATTTTCTCGATTTACCATAATAAAACTCACACCATGCAATTCGCTTGTGGTGCACACAGGTATCACAATGGTACCGTTTCGGCCTCTACGATAACTTTCGAGACGGCGACATCGATGAAAACGATGAATTGAGTCAGCAACTCAATAATCATGCTATCTTCTATAAATCGATTCTGAACATACCGCTCACATCATTTAATTCCTTAACAGGTTGCAATGTACCCTCCCTGAATTGTTTCCCACCAGCATGGATTTCTCAATTACTTGATCGCAAAAGAGATGAATTTAAAACTGATCTCGACTCCGAGCTAGGTTTGAGCGAGTTTGTTGCAGGATTGTTGGACAAGTGGGTATTCAAAGTTGTGGTTGATTTGCTCATGGCAGTGAAGGCGAAGGGCGAGTTTGACTACCTTCTATTACTGGAGAAGACAGACGGTTGTCATCGCGACGATGAAGATGCCCGTCCGTGTTAGGGGTGTCACGGAAATGTGGTCAAACGGTTACAAACCACGGCGGACACGGTACGGGTTCCACTTCTAACATTTCCAAGGTTCACACCTTGCGGGCGCCTTGTCAAAAGGATGCCAACAAGGAGAGAGTCACTCAAACGATCGAAAACGACGAACGAACAGCAAAAACACGCAAGAACCCCAACGGAAACCTAGGACCCAAATCACAACGAAAACAAGCACACACGACGATGACAAAGAGAACAAAAGCACCAAAGGACCAAATCAAACCAGAACAAGGGAGAAATCCATCACTGAACCCAGAAAGACAGGAAAGAACATCAAAAACAGCACACACCGCAAGAACAGATACTTCGACCCAAAAGCAAAAAAACACAAGGAAACATCCATCAAACTGAAAATGGAAAACCCATAACCTTTTTCGACCAAAGAAAAAGAACATCCTAAAATATCGAAGAACCCACGAACTTTTTTAACCATTTACCATCACTCCAACTATAAGGGGCTAAAATAAAAGTAGATATGGCGGTGGAGGCTATCGCTACCGTAACCTATCTCTTTCCTTTTAGTTTAGTTCAATCGTACAGTTCCTTGCTGGCAGTTTTTGCTATTTTGAAATCCTGAAATTCACCGTCGAGGATATCTCTGGACGAGGGTCCAGGGCTAGCATTTACTGGCTTTCTTTTCTTGATCCAGTACTGGCTAGCAATAAGTACGATCAAGATACTGCCTACCCCGGTAAGGATGCTTTCTAGTGAGACAGAGTCTTTTTCGATTGCTTCCACCTTTTCCCTGAAGATAACACCAGTCAGTAGATCTGTGGGAATGGAAAATGATTATTAAAAGAGGGTAAGAAATGTTAGGGTTGGGTTTTTCCACTCGCTCCCAAATTTCACAGTGTTAGCAACTCTGCCGAATCTCACCTCCTCTCCTGTCTTCTACGTCTTGTCCTCCGGTGTCGTGCGTCTCGTAGATATAGATTGCAGACTTTGACCTTTCCAGCATTTTGCCGTTGTAGATGTTGAACAGTCCTATGACTCCGACGAAATCTTTTCCCAGACTGACAGTCATCGATGGTTCCATGTCAGCGAGGTTATAGCTCGCACCATTGACGATACTTTCCTCGTGTTCCTTGCCATTAACATACAAAGTAAGTGAGTTGAGAGTGTTGATGACGACAATGAAATGTAGCGGAGAGGTCTCCTGGTCGCTGCAGTCACCATCACCTAAAGTATATTCGATACTGTTGAGAGTGACCAGATCTTGTTGAACTCCGGAGTTATCTCTTTTTTCGAAGAAAGAGATACTATGGGTGATGATGAGTTTACCGTCGAATATTTCTGCCTTTATAACCCTGTCGGAACTCGCAAGCTCGACAATATTATAGGTTTCTCTGCAGTGGTTGTCGTCGTCGTGGTTGTCGTTGTCGTCGTTCTCGTTTTTTTTTGCAGAGTCTACTTCGAGTTTCAGCTCGAGAGTGATGACATCTTGAGCTTCAAGTGTGGTCAAATCGACGTGGTTAGTGTTCTCTTGGAACTTAAGCCCGATAAGAGCTTGGCCACCACATTCGGGATACCCCCCTACTTCGACTGGCTCTTCCTCTTGGCACTTTCTGAAATCATACGAAAACGTTGGAATCACATAACTGAGCACGAAATGTCCTCCACTCCCTTTTGCAACACTGAGATCATCCGAAATGTCTTTTTCATAAATGTTCATCGAGCATTGTGTGGTATCGACCATAGACATGCAAGTAGGGTCCTGCCTCATATTGCTGACCCGCATCTCACCCAATTGTGACAAGGGCAAATTATTGAACACCACCCTAATATCATATTCTCCGTATAAGTTGTCGCCTCCGGTTGCGCAGAGCAGATCCGCGTCGTAAAGATTGTCTGCTTCTGTCCCTTTCTTCGTAATCCCATCTATGCACAGGCTAGCAGAGGACACAACATTTTCCTTCCTCATCTCACTGCTGACAGCCTGGGCTGATTCACCAGATTCAAGTATTAGCTGTAATTCTGTGATGTACTGAATTTCTTCCGCGCTTTCCACGACAAGATGCGTTAAATGGTTCATCGTGGGGGCCCTCGTGGGGGGAGCGGACGGGAAGGATGTGGGGTTTTGGGTGAATTCGGGGTTGCAATCGTAGTCCCAGTTTGTGAAATCACCTTGGGCTTTCCAGAGTATGCATTGCAAGTTAATATACTCCATCATTCTGTCAATGTTAACGGTCGTATTCCACTGCTCGTCCCGGGCAGCAGCCAAATAAATGAGCTGGGCGGCGCGGCGGGTGTGGCTCGCACACCGCATTTCAGGAGTGTAGACAGGCACAAAGTCGCTTTCATTTAAAGACATACCCGCAAAGTAGTTTGCACCCTCAAAATCCGGTGGGTTTGCGCAAACGAGGGCTTTCTGGCATGCATTCAGTGATTTGATTCCGACTTCTATCGCAGTATAGACTCCTTCATCTTGAGAGGTAATGGGCTCGTCAGTTGTTGATAGCACATTCGATATGGTGTCTAGCATTGTGTTGATATTCCCGAACAAGGAGCAGCAATCGGGGAGGATGTGCCTGATTTCAACGGGGTACGGAAGGACTAGGCATGGTGAGCCGGGTGGGTAATCCGGGTCAGGACAGACACCACTCCAACATTGGAAGACTCCATTGTCAGTCGGGCAGTAATGAAAATTTCCAGTGATAGAACAGTTGGTCAGTTCAGAAAAGAACCAATCGGGATAGTATGGCGAGTCATCTGAGGAAAGAGAACGAAAGAAGTCGGGTGAATCTTCTGAGGAACCTTCGTCAAAGACTATTCTATGAGGGAGGGGTTTGAGATTAGGGTTACAAGATGTCGGACCCGTGAGAAGGCAAAGCAGTGCATAAGGCAAATAAGGCAAATATGGAGAAGGCAAAAGCCGCCTCATTGTATTGCGAAAGGATAATAATTATCTAGATGATTTATGGACAAGGAAGTTGGTTTTTTCTTTTCCACTTTTTTACTTTTCTAAATACTCAAGCCCGAACCAACAGCAATGCGGTCTTGGTTGAGGCTGTTAACGTCGATATTGAGGGGGGTGAATATTAAGAATTTATTTAGAAAGGTGGGGGGGACAAATAAATCCTAGGCTACTGCTACCTATTAATATCTTTCGCTTGCACATTTACCATTTTCTTCCCTTCGAGCTCACTTTCATTTGGACTCTTGACCTCAGATCGAGTCGGCAGCCCGTCCTCAGTTCTCTCTGTCCTAAATCCCTCCTCGCCGCCCACATATATTTCAGGCTCGAATCCTACCATCTCCATCTGCACACAATTATTGTTAGCATCAACCTTAGCCATGGGAACTTTTGACATCTGAATGTGGGGTCTGTTGTAAGCTACGTCAATCTCACTGTCACCAGGAGCAAGCCAAAACTCGATATCCCCTGTTGCCTTGTTCCCGAACTCGTTCGGTCGAAGTCGTCGGCCGTGCTCGGAGATAACAGCCCGAGCCCAGTCAAGTGCATCTTCCCCTGAGCAACCACAGTAGGCAATCTTCCCACAGAACCACCAAGTCCGATCCCCTGGGACCCTCAAATAAACATCGCTGATCAGTCCCCTTAGTTCTTCGACATTCACCGCCCCCATGTTATCCACTGGGAGAGAAGAACGTATTTTCTTAAAGTTTGAGGCCAAGGCGGTTATTGTTTTCTTGCCGTAGCTTGCTTGGGAGGGGGGAGGGGGAGCCCCAAAGCCGGTGCCAGCTTGGAGAACGCTCCTTCTTCTTCTCTCTTTTAAGGCTGCTTCTCTATTTGTCTGTACCAAGAAGCGAGGCCAACAGACGACGGGGGGTCTGGCAGCAGATAAACCGGCAGTAGATGATCTGTCAGATGATGATGATTTCAAGGGGATGAAAAAAGAATCCACCAAAAGGGCAAGTGCTCCCGTCAAGATGAGGATTTTCATAGTGCTGTCGGTCGTATCGCGAGTTGGCAAGATGACAATACAATCCTGGTAGAAGAGGCAAGAGGGCGATAATAGCCCAGCCTCTAGTAATTTCAGAGAGGCCACATTAACGTAAATAAACCTCGGACCCGCTCTCCGCTCCTCTAAAAAGCAGCAGAGTTCAGATCCATTTTGGATAGATTCCTTTGGACCCCAACCCAACCCCCCTTAGCAATACCTCTCTCTCTCTCTCTATCTTAACGGCAAATAATCTTAGCTTCCACCAGAAATACAGGCTGGCTGCCTTTTTTCCCTGAGCGTCTTCCCCCCCCCCCTGATTCCCCATGAGCCTGACAGCCTCCTCGCAGAGCGGCGCACCGCTCACTTCCTCTACGCTCCACCACAAGAACCAAGACGCGACGCTGTATGTAGGGAACTTGGATGAAACTTTGACTGAAGACCTCCTCTGGTGAGTCTCCTGGTGGCTTCCCGTGGTGGCTTGCCTCCAAATGGTGTCTGGATTGCGGCGATTACGTGTGGCGATTGCGTGCAGCGATTGCGTGCAGCGATTGCGAGTTTGGTCAAATTCTGTTTGGAACACTCATCAATCACCAACTCATTGACTCATTTCACTAACAAAAATCTTGAATCCCGTCCCCTCAAAAACGCGTTGCCTGCCACTGCCACTGCCACTGCCACTGCCACTGCCACTGCCATTGCCACCTCAGGGAACTGTTTGTTCAAGTGGGCCCTATCGTTTCCATCTACATGCCGAAAGATAAGATCAGTGGGAAAGGCATGGGGTATGCATTTGTTGAATTTCGCGAGGAGAATGACGCCAACTACGCAACCTCCGTGATGAACATGGTGAAGGTCGTGAACAAAGCGATAAAGGTCAACAAATCAAACCACGACAGAAATGCGAGTATAAACATCGGTGCCAATCTTTTCATCGGGAACCTGTCCCCAGAAGTCGACGAGAAATTGCTTTACGATACATTCAGTGCCTTCGGGCAGATAAGCGGTACCCCCAAGATCGTCCGCGATCCCCAAACAGACGAACCCAAAGGATTCGGCTTTGTTTCCTTCGAAACCTTCGAAGGGAGTGACTTGGCTATCGAGTGCATGAACGACCAGTTTCTGTGCAACCGTCAGATTGCAGTGGGATACGCCTACAAGAAGGACAGCCCAGGAGAGCGACACGGGACGCAGGCGGAGCGACTCCTAGCCGCCAACAACCCGAACAAAAATAAACTTCAGACGCCGGCGTTGATGGCAGGGGCTATGGGGCAGGGAATGGGGCAGGGACTTCCACGGGGGGTTCCTCCTCCGGGCGTACCTCCGCCACCTACGAATATTACGAATATTCCCCGGCCCCCAGGAGCGCCGATTCGGCCGTTTGCTCCTCCGATGGTAGGGG
>ERZ651776.1605-NODE-1605-length-26612-cov-8.748370_pt1 | contig 26612 bp, 20 predicted proteins | sample MGYA00514761_ERZ651776 | MGnify/ENA metagenome assembly ERZ651776 | reverse complement strand
CTGAAAACCTAATAGAGACCGTAAATATTATTGGCTCTGTTTTCTATGGAACCATTTTAGGTATTTTTCTAGTCGCATTTTTCATCAAACGTGTCCAAGGAAATTCAGTCTTTACCGCTGCAATAGTGGCAGAATCTGTGGTGATTGCTTGTCATTTCCTAAACGTGAACGGTTACTTGTCGATTGGTTATTTATGGTATAATGCCATTGGGGTTCTTCTGACGGTTGTGTTGGCTTGGCTATTTAGCTTTATGCAAGAAAAACCTAGGGCTACAAATTAGAGGCAAAAATTCAAAAAAAGGCAGGTTTCAAGCTTGAATGCTTGGAATCTGCCTTTTAACACTAAAGTTTGACCTTATTTCTTTTTCAATTCTTTCATGAAGGCTTCATTACTTTTAATGTAAGCATTGTCACCCGCTGCTTTTGACTTTTCAAGAGATTCTTCTGTCGTTTTGATCGCTTCTTTTTTCATTCCTAAACCTGCTTGAATTTTAGCTAATCTATTGAGGTAGTAGTATCTGCGATTACTTTCAACAGCAAGAAAACTTTTTGCCCATAACAAGGCCTGATTGAGATCTTTTCCAGTCTCAAGATAATAGGAGGCCGCTGCCATATAATTTGATAAATCAATTTGTGTTTTAGCAGCAATATCTGCCATAACGATTTCATCAAAACTGACCTCTATAGGAACTTTCCATGCGGCGTCGGCCCATTGAAAATGAATATTAGCCTGAGTATTATCTGCTGATAGGTCAGATATTTGAAAAGTGAGGGTCTCAATCATGGTTGAGGATTTAAGATTATCCACTTTCATGTTGACCAAAATTTGATCTGCTTTGATTTTAGAAAAGTTTGATCCAATGCTAGGATCTCCATAAAGCATGAAATCAAACTGGTCATCTCCCGGAGTCGTTATAATGAGGTATGTGCCTGCAGGGACCTCAGCGCCGCCAATTTTGGCTGGAGTACTTAAGGTAAGGGTGGTTCCAGAATTGGCACCTGTCCGCCACATACTTCCGTATTCAAGTAAGGCACTTCCATCTGAACCAAATATTTTTCTACCCTTCATCTTGGGTCTGAAATATTTTATGGAGACCTCAGTGAGACCCACCGTTGTCGTAACCGATGCCGCAGAACTTCCAGCAGGCAGATTGATTTGGGCTTGTACACTGAACATGAAGAGTGTCATCAAGCTATAGATTATGAATTTATACATAGTATTTGTTATTTGTTGAATATTTTATAAAACGATTTATTGACTAGCCTAAAATTAGCGGAATTTATTAAAGGTTAATGATTAAATTCTTATTTAAGCTAGATTTATTTGAGTGAGCTGTAGTTTCTGGTCTAACTTAAACAAACCTCCAATAATAAATTATAAATATAAATATAAATATAAATATAAATATAAATAGCCTATCGCCCCACATACCCTAGATTCATGAATTATATTTGAGCCTATTGAGATATCTAAATATATATAATGGCGATTTTAATTGATTCGGTCTCAAAAAATTTAAATCCTTGGTTAAAGGCATTCAAATCTTATGATGCTCAAGTAGAGGTCTATTGTTATGATGATGCGGTGGCGCTTGAGAAAATCACTACGGCGGTGGTATGGAATCATAGACCGGGACTTTTCAAGCAACTCCCTAATTTAAAATTGATTGCTTCTTTAGGTGCCGGGGTCGATCACATCATGAATGATCCGGACATTCCTCCAAAGGTATCGATTACAAGAATTGTGGGTGAAGGCTTGAGTGGTCCGATGTCTAATTTTTGTATTGGAGCTATTTTACATCACCAACGGCAATTTGATAAGTATTTGATAGACCAATCAAACAAGACTTGGGATCAAGAGCCTAATCCTGAGAGGGGGATGAAGGTAGGTATCATGGGTATGGGTGCCTTGGGGGGTGACCTAGCCGAAAAACTGAATAATCTGGGATTCAAAGTATTTGGCTTAAGTCAATCGAGAAAAAATATTCCTCATGTGGTGAGTTATCTCAGTGCTGAACTTGATCTATTTCTTAGTAAAATCAATATTTTAGTCGTCATGTTGCCAGCAACGGAATCAACTCGAGGCATTTTATCTAAAAAATTATTTGATAAGCTCAATAAAGGAACTTATTTGATTAACGTGGCCAGAGGCCAACATCAAGTTGATGAAGACATTATAGATGCCATTGAAAATGAGCAATTGTCGGGGGCATTTTTAGATGTATTTCCTGAGGAGCCCCTTTCCAAACAAAGTCCTTTTTGGAACCATCCAAAAATAATGATAACCCCTCATATTGCTGTAGTTACAAAGATTAATGAGGCCGTGCCTCAAATCATAGCTTCACACAAGCGGATGATCGCAGGGAAATTACCTGAAATTTTGGTAGATAGAATGAAGGGTTATTGATCGTTATGAAAGGGTTTTTAGATATGCATTTGATTCAGCTGCTTTTCTTATTTGTTTTATTGAACCCATCATTTTTGATGGCGCAAGACGAACCCATCATTTTTTACGGTGATTCAGAGCAGGTTCCTCAGGTCAATTCTCCAGCAGATGAAAGTGGTCTTTTACTATCTAAAAACCCAGAATTACTTATTTATTCAAGAACCCACAATAGAGATAAATCGAGCTCAGCATTTATGCCAACAGATATTTGGGTAGCTGAGGGGACATCAAATAGAATCTTGGATCTAGATTCAAAATCCATTCATACCGCGGTTGGATTCTTAAATCAAAATCAAACTTTTGTCTATGCTTCTTTGAGGGAACAGGGGGCTGGCTATCAAACCCAATTAATGATTGCTGATTGGCTTGATGGGAATCTGGCTAATTCCAGGAGTTTTGAGATGAAGTATTTCAAAAATAAATCACCATATTTTAGCGCAGCTTTCTCACCAGATGGCAAGCATATGGTAATGTCTATGGAGGCCAATGTGACCATGGGAGTTGAAGATTTGTATGTATCTCATGTACAGGAAAATGGCGATTGGAGCCCTCCAATGACTTTAGGATATGACATAAATACGCGGGCACAAGAATTGACTCCTTTTATAGCCCATGACAACGAAACCTTATTTTTTGCGACCAATGGACGAGATGGATGGGGAAGTTTTGATATTTATTATGCCAAACGGTTGGATGATACCTGGCAAAAATGGTCTGCTCCAATCAATTTAGGATCTAAAATCAATACTTCGGGTGCTGAGATGTCTTTTGGTTTTTTGGATGAAACTGCGGTTGCCTATTATACTTCCAATACCAAAAGTGATGGGTATGGGGATATCAGGAGTATACGTATTGATTCAGACTTAAAATATGTGAAAGATACCTTGGTACGGCCTCAACTTCCCGAGACCCCATTAAATCAAAAGATCGTTTTGGTGCTTAACGCTGAAAATGAAAAAATGGTAGTAGGTGTATTTGATATTAAAACAGATTCATTGAGTTTAAGGGTCGAAAATCCATTCCTTTGGAAAGCATTGAGATTTTCGGATTTGGAGTTATCCATAAACATAGACGGTTTTATGAATGCCTCACAATTATTGCCTTTGTCTGAATGGAGTGAACAGGATACCATAAAAGTTTTTGTAGAACCACTCACTGTAGGGAACAACATCAAACTTAAAGAAGTTTTGTTTTACAAAGGAACCGATAAGATGATTGAGGGAAGTACACGTTCTCTGGATCTTTTGGTCAATGTACTTAAATCAAACCCATCACTTAAAATTGAGTTAAGAGGCCATACAGATAATGTTGGCAATCCGGCACTCAATCAGATTTTATCAGAAGACAGAGTAGCCGCCGTTAAAAAATATCTCATCCAAGCTGGAATAGTAGCGAATCGCTTGCGTGGTAAGGGATTGGGTGGCAGCGAACCCCTAACTAAAGAACCATCAGAAGCCTATAGAAGCCTTAACCGTAGAGTAGAATTCTTGGTAATAGAGAACTAAAATCCTTCGGCATAACTGTCACTTCTCAAGTAATCAGCCCCTCCTTCCAGGCTACCATCGTCTAGGACCAGGATCGCATTAATTTTACTTGGGCTTTCTTTAAAAGTAATCGAATGCCCCCGTTTCTCTAAATCTAATTGAACTTCAGCGGAGATGCCCCCATTTTCTATAAAAAGGATGTCAGGCAGCCACTGACTGTGGGTTTTTTTAGCGTTAATGGCTTCTTGAAGCCCCATATTAAAATCAATAACATTTATGATACTTTGAAAAACCGTAGTAATGATGGTAGCTCCACCGGGCGTACCGGTAACTAAAAATAAGGCACCTTCCTTTTCCACGATGGTAGGCGTCATACTGCTGAGCATTCGTTTTCCGGGAGCAATGGCGTTGGCTTCAGAACCAATGAGACCGTATATGTTGGGAACACCTGGCTTGGCACTAAAATCATCCATTTCGTTATTTAAGAAAAAACCCGCACCTTTCACCATAACTGATGAACCATAACCTCCATTAAGCGTGGTGGTTAAGGAAACGGCATTACCCGCAGGATCAACGACCGAGAAATGGGTTGTTTCTGGACTTTCATAAGGGGCAACGTCGCCTTCCATCACCTCTGAACTGGCTGTTTTTTTATGCTTCTTGATGTTTGAAAACCTTTTTTTATTGTAATTTTCGTCCATGAGCGCTTCAGTAGGTACCTCATAGTAATCAGGATCACCCAAATGAATGGCCCGGTCGGCATAAACCCTACGTTCTACTTCTGTTTTATAATGCAACATTTCAGCACCGTTGAACTCCATTTTTTCAAAGTTCAAGTGCTCTGAGCCCTTGAGTAATTGGATCAGTGCGATCCCACCACTAGATGGGGGTGCCATTGAATAGATGGTGTGCCCTTTATAAGATCCCTTAATAGGGTCTCGCCAGACGGGTTGATAATTGATCAGATCTTCTGCAGAAATAATTCCTCCGCCAAGGATCATTTCTTTTACTAATTGGTCCGCTACAATACCTTTATAAAAACCATCACGACCTTGTTTTTGGATAAAAGAAAGAGTGGAAGCCAATTGCTTTTGAATAGCAGTATCTCCTTTATTCCAACCTTTTTCATTGATGACCCAGGGCTGGTATCGATTGGCTTCTTGAAAATTATTTTGTTTTTCATTAAGACTATTGGCTATTCTCTCTGTTAATAAATGGCCGTTATGTGCTAAATGAATGGCTGGATTGATCAATTCAGACCAAGAGAGGTGACCATATTTTTGATGTAATTCCCACATGCCTGCTACCGATCCTGGAACGCCTGAGGCGAGATGACCTAGTCTTATTTTTGTTTGAACCACTTCACCATCTGGGTCGAGATACATATCTTTTTTAGACAATTCAGGAGCCTTTTCTCGAAAATCTAAGGTAGATACTTCCCCATCTGCCAACCGGATTACCGCAAATCCACCCCCACCAATGTTTCCAGCTTGTGGATAGACTACCGTTAAGGCGAATTGAATGGCAATGGCTGCATCGATGGCATTGCCACCTTTCTTCATAATTTCTAATCCAACAGCAGTAGCCAGGGGATGGGTGGTAGCCACCATGGCATTTTCCCCAATAGCACCTTTAACCTCTTGAGGGGGAGCTACCTTCGGTTGATAGCAGCTAAAAAAACTAACAACTATTAATAGAAGTAGGCCAATTTTTCTCATGTGTTTTTATTTTTTAGGTAAATTATGCTTTAAAAATTCAATTTGATTGCCTCCCATTATTTTTTTAATTTCTTTGTCTGAAAAACGCTCTTGTATGAGGGCTTCAGTTAGTAAAATGATGTTTGAGGCATCAAAACTGGTGGCAACCGCCCCATCAAAATCAGAGCCCAACGCCACATGATTAATACCGATTAAATCACTTGTATATCTTATGGCGGCAGCGATAGAAGCGGGGTGGATAGACCCTACGGCCTCTTGCCAGAATCCAATACCTACCAGACCCCCATTTTTAGCGATGGATCGCAGCGCGGCATCAGAGAGATTCCGAGGACTGTCAAAGGTGCCTTTTACCCCGGTATGAGAGACGATCACGGGTCTTTTTGCAATCTGAAGGACCTCTTCTATTAATTTGGGTGAGGCATGAGCGAGATCGATGATGATTTCTTTTTTTTCCATTTCATGAATGATGCGTTTTCCAAAATCTGTCAGCCCTTGTTTTGATTCACCGGCTGAAGAACCGCCTATTTCATTGTCAAAAAAATGAACAAGTCCCATGATCCTAAAACCCGCATCATAAAGTCCATCTAAATTTTGAAAATTCCCTTCGAGAGCATGCAAGCCTTCTATTGACAGAATGGCTCCGATTTTATAACTATTATTTTTCCGAAGCCTTAAGAAATAGTTTAAATCATCTTGTGTTTGAATAAATTCTAGCTGTGATGAGTTTTGAACCGCTGTTTTAAGTAGTTCACTTTGATACAAGGCACGAGCATAGAGACTGAACCAAGTTTTGAACGGCCATCTATTGGCAGCTGCTAATAAGGTAAGGTTATCAGTGTCGGCCGAATTAGAAAGATAATTAAGGTTTCTGGGAGATTTTATGACCGCATCGAATACTTGAAGGGTATAATTTCCTGAGATTAATTTAGGAAGGTCGACCATGCCGTGCGCAGTCACTGAGGTGAGGTCTCTGTCCCACAATAAATTGTCCGCATGGAGATCTGCAATGATTAAGTCTCTATGTAATTGTTTGGCATGCTGAGAAGGCTCATAATTGTCCAAAACCTCAACCTTGTTCATAGATTTATCTGTGATTTTCCCCACTAAGAAGAAAAAAAGCAAGGCCGCTAATGTAAATAAAGTGAAGGTATACTTAAATAATTTTTTCATCTTAGTTTATGAGTTCAATCGTACCACAAGCTATTTTTTTGTTATTGTGTTCATGGTTGTGACCTTCAAAACATTCTTGTTTAAAATTTTCGGCGACTTCATGAATATAAATAATCTTTCCAACGATGTCTGAAGCGTCATTTGATCCTATGGTATATAAATCTGTCTGTAAACTAAAATCTCCCACTCCTGCATCATTTATAAAAATATTACCTAGGTCACCCGCCTTGGGTTTGGCCCATACTTCGTCCATGCTGAGCACGTTACAAAAGTTGTAATCTAAATCTTTACCTAGATTCCAATGTGATAAGGGTGATTCACAAGTTCCGTTGTGTACATGTATGGCATGATAATAAGACAATTGACCTTCGGGAAAATGAGTAACCTCTAGGTCTATGGAGACCACATCTGCTTTTTGTGTAAAACGGATGATGCCTATTTCTGTCCCATTGACTTCGTAAGATAAGTCTTCATTGAGTGTCACTATTTGCAAGGTAGCTGTCGCTACTATCTCGATGTCATCCGTTTCATTTTTTTGGCAGCCAATTAAACTCAAAAGGTGAGTGCTCACAATAAAGAATGCATATTTTAATTTCAATGATTTTTGATTTTCAGATCCATAGTAGGACTCTTTTTTCAATAATTATATCGAAAGTATCTCATAGAGTTGATAAAAAAAATAAAAACGAAGACCCATTCGGTATTCTCGCCTCGATGATGACCTAGATTCTAATTATTTGAGCGTAAAAGCATAATAACTTTAGCTTAGTTCTCAACACCGTATTGATCCAATAGATAAACGAGACTGGCCATGGAGGCCGCACCTAACTCTAGCTCGCGACGATCAACGGCTTCAAAGACATCCTTTTCAGTGTGATGATAACGAAAATAACGTTGCCCATCAGGGAGCAATCCGATTAAAAAAGTCCCTTGCTTTGACAAGGGTCTGATATCAGCGCCGCCGCCTGTCCGATCAAAATCATGCAATCCATACGGCTCAAATAAGACCTTCCATTGTGAAAGTTGTTGTTTCTGCTTCGCACTTCCTGTACTGGTGAAACCTCTAGGGACAAACCCCCCTCGGTCAGATTCTATGGCTGCAATATGATGTTCCTTTCTACTTTCGCTCAAGTCGGCATAAGCTTTTCCTCCTTTGCTCCCATTCTCTTCATTCATCCACATAACTGCTCGTAAGGTTCTTTTGGGTTTGAGATTTAATGATTTGAAGACTCTGAGTACTTCGATGCCTTGCATGCATCCACTGCCATCGTCATGAGCCCCTTCACCTACATCCCATGAATCTAAATGTCCGCCAACGGCAATATACTCGTCGGGAAATAAAGTGCCTGTAAGCTGACCAATAACGTTATAAGATTGAGTTTCAGGAAGCATTTCTGCATAATTTTCCATATAAATGTGGAGGTCGGCTTGGTCTTTCAATAATTGACTCAATAAATCAGCATCTTTTGTACTTATGGCCATTGCTGGAATGGGCTTTTTGTCTTTTTGATAACGCAATGAACCTGTGTGAGGTACGTCATCTAAACTTTGGGTCATCGAGCGGACAATGATGGCTTTGGCCCCGTAAGGTGCAGTCTGAGCAGCACCTGAAGACCTTTGAGAGACAGCCGCTCCATAGGCGGAAAAAGTTTCTAAGAGGGTTGGATTCATGGGACCGTTAAAAAAAACAATTTTACCTGCCAGTTCATTTTTGCGTTCTTGGATTTCCGAGAGACCCTTCAGTTCAATGATTTCTGCTAAAATTCCTTGAGGTCCAGTACCAATGGAATTGCCCAGGGCCAAGGCATTTAAATCTATAACACCTCTTTTTTTTGAATTCGTTATTTTTAGAATTTCTACAGGGCCTCGCTTCCAGTTAGGCACCATTACAGGCTGCAGGTATACGGTATCAAAGTCATACGCGATCATTAACTGACGGGTATATTCGACGGCTGCCGCGGCACCTGTTGATCCACTAAGTCGATGGCCAACATCTTTGCAAAGTACCCTCAAGTTTTCGTATATGGGGCTATTGGACAAGACCTCATCATAAATGGAGGCAATCATGACCTCATCTGATTTTTCTTGAGCTGAAACCAAGTAGGGGGCAACGAGTAGGAAAGCAATCATTATTTTTTTCATAATGTAATTTGAAACATTTAGACAAATTCGCCAATCTTAATTTTTTGAGCGGTCATTGTTTAAAATAACTAACCTTAGATCAATTCCTTTAATTCTAATGGTATGCGGCGTTTTTTTAATAATTTGAATGCAGGCTCTGTATAAACGCTATTTTTTTAAAAAAAAATTTATATTTTTTTCTTATACAAAGTTAGGCAAATACCGCATTAATATTTTTATTTGATATTCAAGCACTGAATTTTTTTGAGTAATGATTTTTTGAATGGCATCAATAAAATGATACTCACATTTTTTATTATTTAAAATAAACTCCTTGATTAAGATAAAATCTTGAAAAATTAGTCGAATAAATAGGATTTACTACAAAAAAATAAACATGGGTAATAAGATAAAATTAGGCCTCATAGGAGGAGGCTTGAGTTCATTTATTGGGATTGTACACCGGGTGGCGGCTTATATGGGTGAGAATTATGTTTTGACCGGAGGTGTATTTGATATTGATTTTGATAAAGGAAATCAATTTGCAGTACAACTAGAGTTGGACGCCGCGAGATCCTATCCGTCATTAGACATATTCATTGAGAAAGAGTTGGCCCTTGCCGAAGAGGAGCGCATTCAAGTAGTGTCGATTTTAACTCCTAATTTCCTGCATTTTGAGATGGCAAAGAAGCTGGTGAGTGCTGGTTTTAATGTGATCTGCGAAAAGCCCATTACAGTCACGGCAGATGAAGCACGGTCATTAGAAAAATTGGTGCAAGAAAAAGGGGTAGTTTTTGGACTGACCCATACGTATACGGGTTATCCTATGATACGTCAAATGAAGTCAATGATTGCTCAAGGCAAGATTGGGAGGGTCCAGAAAGTAGATGCACAATATTATCAAGGTTGGATTAATCCATCCATTCACCAAGAAGAGGAAAGGAAAAAGGTCTGGCGATTGAATCCAAAAATGTCGGGCTTGAGCTGTTGCATGGGCGATATTGGGGTTCATGCCTTTAATTTGATTGAGTATACAACGGGATTAGAGATCGATAAAGTATTGGCTGATTTGGATACCCTTTATCCCGAAAATGAACTAGATGTAGACGGTACCACACTCCTAAGAATGAATAATGGGTCACGAGGCGTTATCACAGCCAGTCAAATCGCCACGGGAGAAGAAAACAATCTTTCCATAGCGGTTTATGGAGATCAAGGCGGGCTAAAATGGGAGCAAGAACATCCCATGTATTTGAAGCATTTGATTGAAGGCGCCCCCACTCAAATTTATAAACCGGGCAATCCATACAATAGTGAGTTTGCCTTGGAGAGCACTAAAATTGCTCCAGGTCACCCTGAAGGCTTATTTGATGCGATGGGCAATATTTATAACGGCGTAGCGGCGGCCATTCAGGGGAGACCCCATAGGGCGGGTGCTTTCCCCACGGTCCATGATGGAGTAAGGGGAATGTCGTTTATCGAAGCGGTATTGTCATCAAGTAGCCAAGGACAAGTATGGGTAAAGGTCAGCTAAAATAATGATTCATGAAAACGAATAGAAAGCTCAAAATGGGAATGGTAGGTGGCGGAAGTGGTGCTTTTATCGGAGGAATCCATCGAATGGCAGCGCAACTAGATGGTCAAATTGAACTGGTTTGTGGCGTTTTTAGTTCAGATGCTGATAAATCTATCGCCTTTGGCAAGGAAATTTATCTCGATGAGGACAGATTGTACAGAACATTTGATGAAATGATGGCGTCCGAAGCACGTCGACCTGAGGAGGAGCGAATGGATTTTGTTTCTATTGTTACGCAAAATAATATGCATTTTGCTCCGGCGATGTCGGCTTTAGATCATGGTTTCCCTGTCATCATAGACAAGCCATTGTGCTTTACGATGGACGAAGCAAAGCAACTTAGAGCCAAAGTCAAATCGACAGGTTTGCCCTTTGGACTGACTTATACGTATGCCTACTACCCGATGTTGATTCAAGCAAAGGCTATGGTAAAAAACCACGAAATCGGTAAGGTTCGAAAGATAATGGTAGAATACCCGCAAGGATGGTTATCAGATAAGTTGGAAGACACAGGTCAAAAGCAAGCCGCATGGCGTTCAGATCCCCAAAAAGCAGGTATAAGCAATTGTTTTGGAGATATAGGGACCCATTGCGGGCATTTAGCTGAATATATTTCTGGATTAAAAATAACCGAAGTATTGGCAGAGCTCAATGCTTTTGTGCCTGGAAGAACCTTGGATGATGACGCCGACGTGTTTTTTAGAATGGAGCAACAGGCTCAAGGTGTGATTTCTGCCTCACAAGTTGCACATGGCGATGAGAACAATCTTAAATTTCGAATCTATGGGGAAGAGGGTGCACTAGAATGGAGCAATACTGATCACAATACACTTCTGGTAAAAAAACAGGGAGCGCCCACACAAATCTATAGGACTGGGGTAGACCATTCTTATTTGCACGAAGAAACGCATTTGAATATGAGAACGCCTTCAGGGCATCCTGAAGGATACATCGAAGCTTTTGCCAACATCTATAGAAATTTCTCGGATCATGTACGACAATTCAAAGTCCATTCATCCCCTGATTCCGGAGGGACTTATCCCAATATTGATGATGGTTTTAAGGGAATGGCTCTCGTGGCTGCGGTAGTAGCTTCTTCCGCTGATGGAAATATTTGGACTAAAATCAAAGATTACACTTAATTTTACACTAAACCTTCACTTGAATATGAAAACGATAAAAGGCCCTGCTATTTTTTTAGCCCAGTTTTTGGATGATGTTGAACCTTATAATAATCTTAAGAGTATATGCGAATGGGTAGCTTCTTTGGGATACAAAGGCGTTCAAATTCCTGCTTGGGATCAGCGATTGATTGATATTACCTTGGCAGGAGAAAGCAAAACCTATTGTGATGAGATCAAAGGCGTGGTCAATGAGGCGGGTTTAGAGCTTACCGAGTTATCAACTCATCTTCAGGGTCAGTTGGTGGCGGTGCACCCTGCTTACGACACCATGTTTGATACGTTTGCTCCTGATCATTTAAAAGGAAATCCCAAAGCACGTACTGCCTGGGCGGTGGACCAAGTCAACTCAGCAGCCTCGGCCAGCAATCATCTAGGAATTAATGTGATGGCTAGCTTTTCTGGTGCCTTGGTATGGCCTTTTATTTATCCATGGCCTCAACGGCCCACGGGTCTGGTTGAAGCAGGGTTCAGTGAGCTAGCCAAAAGATGGCTGCCCATTTTAGATCACTGTAAGGAGGTAGGTGTCGATATGTGTTATGAAGTTCATCCGGGTGAAGATTTACATGATGGCGTTTCTTTTGAAAGATTTTTAGAGGCAACGGATCATCACACTGCGGTAAATTTATTGTACGATCCGAGCCATTTCGTTTTACAAAACTTAGATTATCTCCAATATATTGATCATTACCATGAATATATAAAAATGTTTCACGTCAAGGATGCCGAGTTTAATCCGACGGGTAAATCAGGAGTTTACGGTGGATATCAAGATTGGGTGGATAGACCAGGAAGATTTAGATCTTTAGGTGACGGTACGGTTGATTTTGCAGGTATCTTTAGTAAGCTGAGTCAATACGGTTTCGAGGGATGGGCGGTACTCGAATGGGAATGTTGTATCAAGTCTCCAGAGCAAGGGGCGCAAGAAGGCGCCGATTTCATTGCGGATCACATCATCAGTGTCACGGAGAAGGCTTTTGATGATTTCGCAGGAGGAGAAGCAAATGATGTGATCAATAATAAGATTCTAGGAATAGATGAATGATCAATTTTTTATTAAAAAAAGTAATGCCATTTTGATGAATTTCATCTCTTTACACAAAAGCATTAGATTAACATGAAGCAGATATTGTCATTTCTTACAATTTTATTTTTCATTTCCTGCAATAGGCCAAGTGAAGAAAGTCACCCACGAGAGGTTTGGGTTTTCAGATCTGTATTGGATGAAATGCCACGAATGGTCACTGCGGCGCTTGACGAAAAGCTATGGGTAGCCTATGATACGCAAACGGGGCTTTTATACAGAGCATGGAGTGGAGACGTTTTGTTTGATGGTGCAGTTTATACTACCGTACATGGACCGCAACCTCAAAGTTTAGGGGCTACCTATTATCAGATGGGGGCATCCGAATGGATGCTGACCCAAGCGGATGAGATGGTTGATTTTGATCTCCAGTATAAGGGCCATTTGATTAAAAATGAGGAGGTATTTTTTAACTATGAATTCATTACTCCAGAAGGCGATAAAATCAAGGTTTCGGAATCACCAAGATATGTCAACCGTGGGACAAGACACGGTCTTAAGAGAATTTTTAATGTTGAAAATACGACGGGTTATGAGGTGAAATTAAAAACTTCATTGGGATTATTGTCAAGTGGAGATGATTATGAAACGGATGGTTCTTTTTCCGTGATTGATCAGAACTCCTACAAGCAACAAGGCTTTCAATTCAGCAGGATAAACGGTATTTTAAGTCTCAATAAACAAGTACTCCACTTGACCACCTATTTTCACGCTGAGGTTGAAAATCTTACGGAAACGAGTGATACGGATGAGACTTCTGAGGTTGTAAGTGGGGCATTATTAATTGAAAAGAGTGATTGCGCCGCCTGTCACAATGAAAAAATAAGAACCGTGGGGCCGTCTTACTTGGCCATCGCAAAAAAATACAATGATGATCAAGCCGCAATAGATGGATTGGCACAAAAAATAATCAAAGGTGGATCTGGGGTTTGGGGCGTTGCTTTGATGACTCCGCATCCTGACATCATGCCTGAGGATGCAAAAACCATGGTCAGCTATATCTTGGGTCTTGATGATAAACTTAGTACACCCTTTGATAAATACACGCTGGGTTTAAAATCTATTCCAGTGAATTTATCTGAAAAATACGAAGGGGATGATGGTCAAGGGTTTTTGGCACATTTATATTTAAATTTAGAGAAAGGTGATCCACTTGAAGTCATCAAAAAGTCGACTCCCGTTTTACAGGGTAAGATCAGTAAAATCCATACGTTATCTGAAACGGATTTTTTAAATTTCCAAGAACACTTTATTATAGAATATAAAGGCTTACTGAACATTGAAAAAGAGAGTAGCTATGACTTCAGACTGATCAGCGACGATGGTTCTTTGCTTTACATAGATGAGCAGTTGGTTGTAGACAACGGTGGTGATCATGGAACAGAAATTAGGGATGGAGAAATGTTTCTTAAAGCAGGAAAACACCCCATTAGATTATTGTTTAATCAAGGGGGGGGAGGGGCTTTGGTTTCACTGCAGTGGTTTGATAGAAATGCGGGAAGCTTTGTACTACTTGATGACCAATTTGTGTCTTTTGAATCTAGTGAGTTGCTGGAAACCAAGCCTTATATTGCTCCAGGGGAGTTAAAAAAAGGGATTCCTGGCGATGCGCTTCCTTTAGCCGGTGTACATCCTGCTTTTGATTTATCTCAAGCGAGACCCAATGATTTTACACCTAAAGTAGGGGGGCTTGATTTTCTTTCAGATGGGCGTATGGTCATTTGTACTTGGGACTCTTTGGGTTCAGTATTCATATTAGAAAATTGGGATTCGGGTATGCCTGATCAAATCAAAGTGAAGCGAATTGCCGCAGGGCTTGCTGAACCCTTGGGATTGAAAGTGGTTGATGAGGAGATCTATGTATTACAAAAACAAGAATTGACCAAGTTGATAGATCATGATGGAGATGAATTAATTGATGAATACCAAACGGTCAGTAATGATTGGAAGGTATCGGCCAATTTTCATGAATTTGCTTTTGGATTGGTCTACCAGGAGGGTTTTTTCTATGGCACGTTGGCAACCGCTATCATGCCGGGTGGTGCCAGTGCAAATCCCCAAATCCCCGATCGGGGTAAAGTCTTAAAAATAGATAAAGCAACAGGAAAAGTGGAGTTGATCGCTACAGGTTTAAGAACGCCCAATGGCATTGGAGTTGGCAAAGACAATGAAATATTCATCGCAGACAATCAAGGAGATTGGTTACCGGCTAGCAAAATTGTGCATGTGCAGCCTGGCGCATTTTATGGTTCAAGGTCGGTTGATTTTGAAGGCACAGCCGGATTGAAAGAAACCTTACCTGTGGTTTGGCTGCCTCAAGATGAGATTGGTAACTCTCCTAGCACCCCTATTGGCTTAGATGTCGGCCCCTATCAAGGGCAAATGATTCATGGTGAAGTGACCAATGGAGGAATTAAGCGCGTTTATGTAGAGAAGGTCAACGGCGCTTATCAGGGTGCTTTATTTAGGTTTACACAAGGTTTGGAAGCAGGAGTGAACAGGATATTGTGGGCACCCAATGGCGACCTAGTAGTAGGAGGCGTAGGCTCGTCTGGAAATTGGGGCCATATAGGCAAGCTCAGTTATGGACTGCAAAGTCTCTCTTTCAATGGAAATTCTGTATTTGAAATGTTAAAAGTAAGTGTTCGAAGCGATGGTTTTGAAATTGAGTTTACAGAACCTATCAAGGAAGGGCAAAATGTCAATGCTGAAGATTTTTTGATCCAGCAATGGCGTTATGAGCCTACCGAAGTGTATGGGGGACCCAAGTTGGATTTAGAGAACTTGGAAGCGAAAGCGTTTCATCTATCACAAGATCGGAAAAAAATCTTTGTTGAATTACCAGGTATTAAGGAAAATCGGGTGGTTTATTTCAGAATCAATCGTCCTTTTATCAGTGATTTTGATCATTCACTTTGGACCACTGAATCTTGGTACACGCTCAACCAAATACCAAAGGACCAACCAGGTTTTAGTACGGACTATCAGGTGATGCACAACGCATTGACTGAGGCCGAACAGTCTGCAGGATGGAAATTGCTATTTAATGGCAAAGACCTTAGCGGTTTGCGTAATTACAATTCCGAAGACGTTGGAAGTAAGTGGGATGTCGAGGATGGGACTCTTCATTTGTCGGCAACGGCAGTGAGGGCCGATAAGATTTATCCCACAGGTGACAATATAGTGGTTACAGATCGCATTTATGAGAATTATGAATTTTATGTAGAATGGAAAGTAGCCTCATGTGGTAACAGCGGCATTATATACAATGTAATCGAGGACGATCAATACGGAGAAGCTTATTTAACGGGACCTGAAATGCAAATTTTAGATAATTCTAGCCATACCGATGGGCAATATTTGGCTCATCGAGCGGGTGATTTGTATGATATGATTCCGGCAGCTTTTGTGACGGCCAATGGGCCAAATGATTGGAACAGAGTCAGGCTTATTGTTAAAGAGGGTCATGTGGAGCATTGGCTCAATGGTTACAAGCTTTTGGAATTTGATATGTGGGATGATATGTGGGATGAAAGAATTAAAAACAGTAAATTTAAAGAAATGCCCGCCTTTGGAACGGGAAGGTCAGGGCACATTGTACTCCAAGACCATAGAGATGAAGTTTGGTTCCGAAATATCAAAATTAAGACCTTATAAATGGACAAAAGATCATTTTTAAAAACTACGTTAACGGCCGCAATGGGACTGGGCACCTTGCCATTATTGAGTAGATGCGAATTTAAGGCGAAGCCAAACACGGGTTTGCAATTGTATACACTGCGAGATTTAATGTCGGTAAATCCAAGGAAAACACTCGAGTATGTCGCCAAAGTAGGCTACAAGGAACTCGAAACAGCAGGTTACAGTGAGGGAAAAATGTATGGGTTGGATCCTTCTGAGTTTCATGGGATCGTCACCGATTTAGGGATGAAAATGGTAAGCGGTCATATTTCATTTAAAGATTTAAAGTCTGATTGGGGTCGAGTGCTTCAAATGCTGGAAGATACAGGTCAAAAATATGTAGTGCTTCCTCATTTAGAGGAGAACGAAAGGAACCTTGAGGTATATCATGAGGTGATTGAACTGCTCAATGAGAAGGGTGCAGAGCTGCGTCAGTTAGATAAAGTGATGGCCTATCACAATCATGCTTTTGAATTCGACAGCATTGGTAGTGTTGTGCCTATGGAGCTGTTGTTGAAGGAAACGGATGCTGAGGTAGTCGATTTTGAGTTGGACCTCTATTGGACTGTGAAAGCAGGAGCGTCTGCATTAAATCTTTTTAAGAGATACAAAAATCGTTTTTCTTTATGGCATGTCAAAGATATGAACCTGGCAGGAGATTTCACTGAGGTCGGCAATGGAGTGATTGATTTCCAAGAAATATTTGACCAGTCTCAGGTGGCTGGGATGCAACATTTTTTCATTGAACAAGACCAATCGGTAGATCCTGAAAAGAGCATTGCGACTTCTTTTAAAAACCTGCAGGGTTTGTTGTGAAGATTTGATTTTTTATGACATGAAAAATAAAACGTTAAGTCTTGTTTTATCTGCGACCTTTCTCATTTTTGCCTACTTGAATTTAAATGATCCCGATCCTCTGTTATGGGTCAGTTTGTACGTATTCATTGGGGTGATTCACTTATTAGGTTTATTCAAAACCCATTTTCCGTCACCTTTTAATCTTTCCTCAACTTGGCTTAAGTTTTATGTAGTCATATCCTTAAGTTTGCTAGCATATGGATGCTTTTATATTCCTGATTTAATCATTTGGTTATCGGCATCAGATAAAATGGATCTGGTGGGTAAAATGAAGGCTGAAAAATCTTATGTTGAAGGGACCCGAGAGCTTGGGGGTCTTCTTATCGCCAGTATGTCTATGGGCTACCAATATCTAAGTCAGAAATAATTTTTCTTCTTCCGTGGGTGATCTATATTTGCGTTATTATCAAGAAAGGTGGAGGGGTAAGGCCCATTGAAACCTTGGCAACCCCTGTAAAGAAAGGTGCCAAATCCTACTTCAGATAGTTGAAGAAAGATAACAAACGAGGTTTTAACATCCTTCTTGATGATTTAATAGATAGAAATGACGATTCAAGAAGTTATCAAAGAAAGAATATTGATCCTCGATGGTGCCATGGGCACCATGATTCAGCGGCATGATCTGCAGGAAGAAGATTTCAGAAACGAGGCACTTAAGGACCATACTATTTCTCTCAAAGGGAACAATGACTTGTTGTCTCTGACCCGTCCTGACATCATCAAATCAATTCATGAAGCCTATTTAGAAGCGGGAGCTGATATCATAGAAACCAATACCTTCTCAAGTACGAACATAGCACAAGCGGATTATGGTTTGCAAGAGTGGGTATATAAAATCAATTATGAGTCTGCCCGCATTGCCCGCGCGGCGGCGGATCAATATACGGCATTAGACAGCAATCAACCCAGGTTTGTTGCGGGTTCTATTGGCCCTACCAATACGACGGCCTCGTTATCGCCCGATGTCAATGATCCAGGGTTTAGAGCGGTGACCTTCGACGCATTGAAATTAGCCTTTCGACATCAAGTAGAAGCCCTACTGGATGGAGGAGTGGATCTACTTCTTTTTGAAACGATCATCGATACCCTAAATGCCAAGGCAGCGCTTTTTGCGGCCGAAGAAGTCAAGGCCGAGCGCAATATTAATACACCGATCATGGTTTCGGGTACGATTACCGATGCCTCAGGACGGACACTTTCAGGTCAAACCACCGAAGCTTTTTTGATCTCTATTTCACATTGTGAGCTGTTCAGTGTGGGGTTAAATTGTGCTTTTGGTGCCGAAATGATGCGACCTTTTTTAAAAATATTATCAGATAAATCTGACTTTATGGTCAGTGCTCATCCCAATGCAGGTCTGCCCAATGAGTTTGGTCAATACGACGAAACTCCTGAAGAAATGGTAGACCAAATCACCGCCTATTTAGAAGACCATATGGTCAATATCATTGGAGGTTGTTGTGGAACGACCCCTGATCACATTAAAGCAATAGCCACATTGGCCAAAAATTATAAACCTAGACAAATAGCGTATGCCCATTAAATTACATCAAGCCATCGACAAAAGTATTTTGAAAGCCATTCCTAATCCGACAAAGGAGGCTTACGAAATTAAAATAAAAATCCCTGAATTTACCTTTTTGGGCGTTCAAGAACAGCCGGATTTCGCTAATGTATACCTTACTTTTTATCCAAAAGGTAAGGTCATTGAGTTAAAGTCTTTGAAGCAATATGCCTTTCATTTACGTGACATAGTAGTTTCTTATGAGCGTTTAATTAATGTTTTTTATGACCACCTGATGGAGGTCTATGATCCTGAACGGCTTCGCATTGTGATGAATTGCAATCCAAGAGGGGGCATCAGCTCAAGGTTGACCATAGATTCTGATTGGGCGACTCGTGGAGGTGAAGAAAAATTTAAGGATTGGTTGCATGGTGGATCTGACGATTCATGGCAAGTTGTAATGTAATTTTCATAAATCCTTTTTCCAATATATGAAACCCTTGATGTTATCGGGCCTTGAGCCGTTAATTGTTACTGCTGAGACCAACTTTGTCAATGTAGGTGAACGTACCAATGTGACTGGAAGCCTGCGTTTTGCTCGTTTGATTAAGGAGGGAAAATATGATGAGGCGCTAGAAGTAGCCTTGGATCAGGTACGTGGAGGCGCTCAAATTTTGGATGTCAACATGGATGACGGCATGTTGGATGGTAAAGCGGCGATGGTTAAGTTTTTACATCTGGTCGCTTCTGAACCTGAGATCGCCAGAATACCGATCATGATAGATTCGTCCAAATGGGAAATCATCGAAGCAGGTCTGAAATGTGTTCAAGGAAAGGGAGTGGTCAATTCTATTTCACTCAAGGAGGGAGAAAAGATTTTTATTGATCAGGCCCGAAAGATCAAGCAATACGGTGCGGCGACGGTCGTGATGGCTTTTGACGAAGACGGTCAGGCTGATACGTACGATCGGCGGATTCAAATTTGTGAGCGGGCTTATCGGGTTTTGGTAGACCAGGTCAAATTTCCACCACAGGATATTATATTCGATCCCAATATTTTTCCTGTCGCTACCGGAATTTCAGAGCACAACAATTACGCCATTGATTTTTTTAAGGCCACAGAATGGATTAAAACTCATCTACCGGGAGCCAAAGTAAGTGGAGGAGTCAGTAATGTTTCTTTTTCATTTCGAGGCAATAATGTCGTTCGAGAAGCGATGCATTCCTCGTTCTTATTTCATGCCATCAACCATGGAATGGATATGGGGATTTTAAATGCGGGCTTGGTGGAGATTTATGACTTGATCCCCAATGAATTATTGCTGCATGTGGAAGACGTACTACTCAACAGGCGTGAAGATGCAACTGAAAGATTGGTGGATTTTGCCGAAAGCGTCACGGGTACCGGTAAAGTAAAAATCGTTGATGATGAGTGGCGGAAAGGAACGGTAGAAGAAAGATTGGCACATGCCTTGATCAAAGGCGTCATTGATCATGTATTGGAAGATACCGAAGAAGCCCGACTCAAATATCCAAAACCCCTTCACGTCATAGAGCAGCCCTTGATGGCAGGGATGAATACCGTTGGGGATTTGTTTGGCAGTGGTAAAATGTTCTTACCTCAAGTAGTGAAGAGTGCGCGGGTCATGAAGAAAGCGGTCGCTTATCTCTTACCTTATTTAGAAGCTGATAAGACAGAAAACAACAGCAGCAAGGGAAAAATATTAATGGCTACGGTCAAAGGGGATGTACATGATATTGGCAAAAACATTGTGGGTGTGGTGCTGGGATGCAATAATTATGACATCATAGATTTGGGTGTGATGGTTCCTGCTCAAAAAATATTGGAAGAAGCTGTAAATCATCAAGTAGATATCATTGGCTTGAGCGGTTTGATCACTCCTTCTTTGGATGAGATGGTGACCGTGGCAGAAGAAATGGAGCGTAAGGGAATGAAAATTCCGTTGCTCATCGGAGGGGCTACGACTTCAAGAATCCACACTTCAGTAAAAATTGCACCTAAATACAGTGGTCCTACGATTCACGTACTGGATGCTTCAAAATCTGTAGCGGTAGCCTCCAAACTTTTGGGTGAAGACACAGCCGATTTCAGTGCGTCGATTCGGGCTGAATATGAGGGATTGGCCGTGGACCATCAGAGCAGGCAAGAAGCCAAAACATTAATCACGATAGGTGCTGCCAGATCCAATCGAGTAGGGATTGATTGGCAAGAACATGAAGTACTTAAGCCTTCTTTTTTGGGGACTAAAAAATTTGAAAGCTATTCATTGGAGGAAATCAGAGAATACATAGATTGGACGCCTTTTTTCTCGACATGGATGTTGAAGGGAAAATATCCTCAAATTTTTGAAAATGCGATCGTGGGAAGTGAGGCAAAGACACTTTTCAAAGAGGCCAATGCATTGCTCGATCAAATCATAGCGAAGGGCTCTCTTCAGGCCAATGCAGTCATTGGTTTTTTTGAAGCACAAGCAGTTCAAGATGATGTTGAGGTCAAAAATAACGCCGTAAATCGGCTTCATTTTCTTCGACAGCAAGGTAAGAAGGGATCTCAAATTCCTAATATTTCATTGGCAGATTATATTGCCCCTAAATCCTCCGAGAAGGGAGATTATATTGGAGGATTTGCGACGACCGCAGGGATAGGCATTGAAAAATTAATAGCTGATTTTGAAGCAGATCATGATGACTACAATGTGATCATGGTAAAAGCGATTGCCGATCGACTGGCTGAAGCCTTTGCAGAATTAATGCATAAGAAGGTGAGGAAAGAATACTGGGGCTATGCACCAGAAGAAGATTTTGAAAACGCAGCATTGATCAAGGAAAAGTATCAAGGAATCAGACCGGCGCCAGGCTATCCTGCGTGCCCTGATCATACCGAGAAAAAAGCACTTTTTGAATTACTACAAGTTGAAGAAAATACAGGGATTACCTTGACAGAATCCTATGCCATGTATCCAGCATCGTCGGTCAGTGGCTTTTATTTCTCGCATCCCAAGGCCCGATATTTTGGTTTGGGAAAAATCGGAGAGGACCAACTGGATGATTATGCAAATAGGAAGGCAATGGATAAGCAAGAAGCTGAACGTTGGTTGGCACCTGTATTAGGTTATAAATAGTCCCTGACTGGGCTGATTCGAAGAAACCCAATTCCTTTTTTACTATTTAAATTTTTACTAAAAAATTGGAGGCACCTTGGAGGTAATTGAGATGTCAATTCAAGCTATTTTTAAATTCCGTGGGACTGCAATTAGTAACTTTCAGGAAAGTTTTATAGAAAGTGGAATAGGAGGAAAAGCCAACAAGTGGTGCTAGGGTATCCATCGTATTCATTTTTAGGTAGCCAGATCTAATCATCTCTTGGGCATCAGATATTTGGACTCTTTTTATAAACTCAAAAAAGCCTAATGGAGAATGATATTTGAACACAAAATATAGATGACTTCGGGGTTATATTGAGTTATCAGCACGTATGAGTAATGGGAAACTCATCATATACTATGGGGTGGGTAATGAATACAAAATCAAAATAGGTTTTAAACTCCTACCAAAGACTTCACAAAACAACCCTTCCCTTACCTCCTCTGTAATTTTGTAAGAAACAAATTACATGAGATTAGACTCCTTTAAATGGAATGACCACACCTTCAAACAGCTAACCAAAGAAGCCAAGTTGATCTACTGTTTCCTAGAAGCACATTGCAGTACTGCTGGCTTTCTTCAAGCAGATGAATCAGACATCGCTAATGGTATTGGACTGGAGCGTAGATTGGGTCTTAATCCTTTTGGTAATGTGATTATTCTCGCTATGGAAGAGCTAGAAGATTCAGGCTTTATCGTACTAGGAGATCATGACTTTATCCTAGTCAAAGGAACGCACAAGAAGCGAGCGCATGGAAAGCTAAAGGTGAGTGATAAGGCTAAGGATTACTATAGAGTTGGAATACTCAAATCGGGCATGCATACAGCCGTTTTAAAGGAGATTAATAATACTTGTGAGTGTTTCTCTAAGAAGGTGATATTGGAGGAGTTTGAGGCTTATTTTGAAGTGTTAGAGATGGGGGTATTTCATGAGTTGTTGAGGTGAGGGGGTACTGTTTGATTTATGGGATAACTACTGGGATATAATGTTTCAGGAGTTTTTTTTAACATTCTTTAAGAAGCCATTTTAACATTCTTTATGAGAATTTAAAGTGGAAAACGATCCATCCTTATCAATTTTGAGTTTTCATATAAGTGTTTGGTTTTAGTTGATTTTTAAGGGTATGATAAACAGATTTCTCTCTTTCTGTTTTGATTGCCCTTATTTTTATGACCCACAAGCTTCACACTCAGGATCATCAATGGAGCGGCTACCCTTTCAACTTCATATCGGCAAACACATACCCAGTTGAATCCACTGATACGTACCTACCGAGAGTTTATACTTTTTTTTCTTATACAGCCTCTTGACTTGTGCGTAGCTTAAATCCATTACACAAAATTAAATTGGACTCAAGCAATACCTTCGGATGAGAAGAAATCACTGAGGTTGGAGATGATTTTTGCTATTTACAATATTAAAGTTATTGAAGAAAATAATGTAGATAACTTGTTTATTTAGTTTTCAGTATTTAGCTTACTAATACTTTTTTTTTTGTAATTATGACGTTATGGATGAAATTAATCGTCTTAATAACCACTTTTTATTTCAGTATTTCACTGCACGCTCAAGAAGGCTTTTCTACCTCAGGAGGACAAGCGCTGGGAGAAGTAGAAAGTTCAAGCTATGCAGTGGGTCAAACGGTGTATGATACCTACACAGGTAGCACGGGTTCGGTAGCTCAAGGCATACAGCAAACCTATGACATCACCGCACTGCTGGGAGCAGCACATGCCTTCTTTCGGCGTTGTAAAATTCAATGTACTTTCTAACTCCTTCATATATCTAGATTCCTCAAAAATAAAACAATGAAAAGAAAATTATTTACGTTGCGGTTTTTTACGGTCGCCTTCACTATTTTGGTCTGTTACATCTACGAAAAATGGATTTATCCACCAGATTATACCGGAACCCAAACCACCAACATCGCTTTTCTCTTTCTTGCAGGATTGGCTTTCTTATCAAATATTGGTATTATTTATTATCACATAACCGTACCCCCTCATCCCAAATTTCTGATGATGGCAGATCGTAAATTTTGGATTCGTACCCATGCTATTTCAGGTGGACTCGAACTCATATTAGGCATTGTAGCATGGTATTTAATGGATAAAAATTTAGCTATAGTAGTTGGTGCAATAGCCATATTAGGGCATGTGCCCGCTTCTTTTTTTCAAAGCCCTGGAGCTTTTGGGGCGAAAGGGATTACGGTTCCGGCCTATTTCATGATTGTGGCTATTCATCTGTATTGTGCTTCTCGACTTATCATGACGGGTGGGGATATTGTTTGGTTGGAGCGAACATGGATTACTTTACAAGCATACGCTTTCATGCGCATATACATGATTGTGTTGGCTGACCTAAAGGTTTTTAAAGGCTCACATTATACGGTGACGGAAATACTCGCTGGAACAACTATTATGCCATTTTTATTTGGCTACTCAGGTGTATTATTAATCTTATTTGGTAATCTTTTTTATCTTGGATTGTACCGTCTTTTGTTAAAGCCATCAAAGGAGCAATGGGATCAACTATTTGAAGAAAAAGAAAGGGAGTCACTTATAGATGCTGAAACAAGAAATATATGGATTGCCAAACATATTGCTACCAATCCCGGGGATGACAAGATGAAAAATGCTAGAATGGTATTTAATTATTTCGATAAGGACAAATCAGGATATATTTCCAAGGAAGAAATTCAAGATATATCAAGAGAGTGGGGGATTTCAGAAAATTATATGCTCTCATTTATAGAAACCTATAATGATCCTCGCGGAATTGATTATAATACTTTTTTATCTGGTATTTGGGTGTTGGGAAATTTGCAATCTGAAATTACCAGAAAAGTGTCCAGTGGAATTAAGGATAAGAAAAAACAGGCAGAGGTAGTGTTTAACCATCTTGACTTAGATGCAAGTGGTTATCTGGAGCTCATTGAAATTGAAATGCTCCTGCTGGAGTGGGGATTGGAACCAGCAGAAGCGAAGGCTTATATCAACAAATTTGCTGGCGAAGATAAGAAAATCGATTTTGAAGAGTTTTATGCCGAAATGAAACCTATATGGAGCTTTGGGTATAAAGAAATGTTTGCATAAGTTATTCAAAATCACATTCAAAAAACAAGAAGGTATGACCCCTAAAACTGCTTTAATTACTGGAGGAACGTGCGGAATAGGCCTTGAAATCGCTAAAATTCATGCCGCTTCTGGTGGGGACCTTGTTATTGTCGCCAGGAACCTTACGGTATTGAAAGAAGTGAAATCAAAATTGGAATCTGAATTTAAAATCAATATACATATTTTTCAGATAGACTTATCTAAAAGTGATGCTGGCACCAAATTGTACGCTGATATTAAAGAACAAGGGATAGAAATTGATTATTTAATTAACAATGCTGGTATAGGGGGGTATGGCTATTTTCAAGAACGCAAATGGTCAGAAGACGTGGCTATGATGCAATTAAATATGATAAGTTTGACAGAATTGACCCGTCTATTTTTATCAGATTTTATCAACAAAAATAGCGGTAAGATACTTAACGTTTCATCTTCAGCTGGATTGATGCCTGGGCCACTTCAAGCTGTTTATTTCGCTACAAAAGCCTATGTGAACTCTCTGAGTTATGCTATTTCACAGGAAATAGAAAATTCTTCTGTCACTATGACGGTACTCATGCCAGCCCCAACCAAGACCGATTTTGTTGCTAAATCAGGAGTTGGTGATATTAAAATGTTTTCAGATTTGGCAGACCCTTTTTTTGTGGCTAAGGAAGGTTATGAGGGAATGATTGCAGGTCAATTAAAGGTCATTAGTGGTTATACGTTTTGGCAAAAGATAAGAATTAAGTTAATTCCTTTTATCTCACTGAAATTGTTACTTCAAATGATTTATAAAAATTCTAAAAGAACAATTGATTGACCCTATTGTAATATGATTGACATAAGGGAAGAATGATCTTTAAACAGCTCTGTTTTATTATAAAAATAGATATTTAGTTTGAAGACTTACACTAAATAGTCTTTTCCGTGCTGATGAAACGCATAGTTACAACATAACCAAGGTAACATTTAAGGCAAACGCCACCTTGGATTGGCATACCACCCCTCAAGTTTTAATAATTGTTGGAGATGATTTTCGCTATTTACAATATTAAATTTATTGAAGAAAATAATGTAGATAACTTGTTTTTTAGTTTTCAGTATTTACATTACCAATTCTTTTTTTTGTAATTATAACGTTATACATGAATTACATGAAATTAATCGTCTTAATAATCACTTTTTGTCTCAATATATCACTGTACGCTCAAGAAGGCTTTTCTGCCTCAGGAGGACAAGCGCTGGGCACAGCAGGAAGTTCAAGCTATACAGTGGGTCAAACGGTGTATGATACCTACACAGGTAGCACGGGTTCGGTAGCTCAAGGTATACAGCAAACCTATGATATCGTCGCACTGCTCGGAGCAGAAATCTCAGCCATCAAGCTAGAGCTAGTCGCTTATCCCAATCCCACCCAAGAAATTCTCACCCTGAAGATCAATAATTACAAGAACGAAAAACTAACCTATCAACTCTACGATCTGCAGGGCAAATTATGGGACAGTCAATCTGTGAAGGGAGCGCA
>ERZ651776.1603-NODE-1603-length-26631-cov-5.770882_pt1 | contig 26631 bp, 14 predicted proteins | sample MGYA00514761_ERZ651776 | MGnify/ENA metagenome assembly ERZ651776 | reverse complement strand
ACGGCTGGGCTGTCCGATGTTGACCGGTCCGTGCTCGAACTGAACATCCGTCACGAACTCGATGGCGAAGAACTGGCCGAGAGCCTGGGTGTGCCAGGGCCGAAGTGTTCGGTGATCTTGCACCGGGCAAAAGACCGACTGAAAACGGCCGTTGGTGCACTGATTGTGTCCAAGGTTGGCGCGGACGCATGCGACGACCTGGCCGGCATCGTGGCAGGTCACGAGTTCAGCCCACTTGTCCGCAAACGGGTCGCACGCCATATCACCGGCGGCGGTGTCTGCGAAGAGACTGAACGCCGTCATCGTCCCGAGGCCTATCTGGCTGCTGCGCCGCTGCTGCCGGTGCCCGCCTCTCTTCACAAGAGCGTGCTCGATGCCATCCAAAAGGGAACGGCCACGACCGCCGACGCCAACGGTTACGTGGGCGAGCCGAGCCAGGCCGATTCCGGCCACAGCACGAACGTCGACACCACCAACGAATTACCGAGCAGCATCCAGACACAACCAACAGCACAAGCGAACGCACTGTCGGGACCGGTGGGAACCGATCAAACCGTCTGGAACGACGCCGGGTTCCCCCTGTTGTCAGATGTCGACGACACAACAACGTCAGGGGCCATCCGACCGAAGGTGGCTGCCGTGGTCGTCGGCTGTGTCGTGGTGGCCGCCGTCCTACTGATGCTGCTCAATCCATTCCGGCGTGAGACCACGATCATCGCAGCAGCGGGTCCGGTGGCTGAACCCACGACACAACCGTCGCCACAGTTCTTGCCGACTGTTCCAGTCCCGCCGCCAACCACTGCAGCTGTACCTGCGGTGGCGCCAACACCAGAACCCGATAACCGGGTCGAGGCCCAACCCACGCCTACGCCCACCGCTGTGCCAGCGCCAACCTCGCCGCCCCAGCCACAACCGCCGCCACCTACCACCGCTCCTCCAACGGCGACCGCTCTTCCAACCGCGACGCCCACGTCGGTACCGACACCAACACCGACCACGGAGCCAACAGCGACACCCGCCGGCACCGACTCTTGCTCCCACCCCGACCGTTCCTCCCGCGCCAACATCGGGTCCGGTGGTGGCTGACGTCCAGGCGCCCACGGTGTTGTCCTTCACCGTCACGTGCGGTGATCCATTCAGACTCACCGTGACGATCAGCGACAACCTCGACCCGATCCCTACCGCCGACCTTGCGGTCACATGGGAAGACGAATCAGACCCGGCACAGCCACTAACCAAACTCGATGGCACCACCTACCAGGTGGATGTGCCACGCTCGGAACTCGTGGGCTCGCGCATCGACTTCTTCGTTCGCGGCACCATTGCCGACAGCTCAGGAAACGCCCGAAACATCGATCTAACCGACGACTGCATCATCATCGACTAGCTCGAAAACCATCCAGACGATCCTTGGAACCTTGCGTGGTTACCGGTGTTCAAGGACGTGCAGGATTGCGTCGACGCCGGCGCTGCGGCCCTGATCAATACATGCGGGAATGCCGATACCTCGGTACCCCATGCCGGCAAGGAAAACACCGTCGGGGTTGAGCTGACCTTCGATATGGCCAAGGCGCTCGGTATGGCCGACCACGTATTGGGGAAAGGCGCGGTCCCACCGGGAGATGCGCACGTCGCTTGGTTCGGCAGTGATACCGATGGCCGTTTCGAGGTCGGCCAGGATCACGGCCAGCAACTCATCATCGGGAAGCGCGGGGGTTTCTTGATCACGTCCATGGCCAACCGAGACTCGCAACAGGTCGACATCGCCGCCCAGATGAGGCCACTTCTGCATGCCGTATGAACACGCGGTGATCTTCAGGTCAGCATTGCGGGGCACGACAAACCCACTCAACTCGCTCGGCACCTGCACCGTGCCAGCGGGGTACGCAAGCGCCACGAGCGTGACCGAAACAAGCGGGATCGCAGCCAGGTCGACGCTGGCATCAGGCCACTCGGTAGTGAGTTCAGCAGCGGCGGGTGCAGGGCATGCCAAGATCACCGCGGAAGCGGCGATGACCTCGCCGTTGGACAACGCGACCTGTACAGCTCCACCGGGAAGACGGTCGAGTGCATCGACACCAACGCCGGTAGTGATGGCGCCGTCGAGCGAGGTTGCCAGCGCATCGACGAGCACCCGCATGCCACCAACGAAAGAGTGAAAGACGGGCGCTTCGGGATCGGAACCTGCCTTCATGCGGCGCAACGCGGCGATCAGGCTCGGGCTTGCATTGGCGGCACCCAGAATCTGTGGTGATGATGCCGACAGCTCGAGATCGTCGGTGTCGCCAGCGTTGATCGCGCCGATCAGCGGGTCGACGAGTGCCTCATGGATGCGATCACCGAGACGGCGGCGGACGAGCGAACCAATCGTGTCGTCGTCGCGGACCGGATCAGGATCGGTTCGGGCCAAGTCAACTTCGAGAGCATCGGCAGCTTCGACACCAAGTAACGCTTCGGCCGACGAACGTTCAAGTGGGATCCCAAGCACATGAGGCTCGGGCAGCGCCATAAGCCCATTCTCAGTCCACACCTGCGCCTTGCGAGCACTCGGTGAAATCATGTGGTCGGCCAGACCAAGTTCTGTCGCCAATTCGATGCCATAAGGCACACGAGCCAGGAACGCATCGGCTGCCTCGTCGACAATCCGACCAGCGAAGTCACTCGATCGAACCTTGCCGCCAACCTTGTCAGAACGTTCGTAGAGATGGACGTCCATGCCGTCGCGCTGCAACTGCCACGCCGCACTCAACCCAGCAATACCACCGCCAACAACAATGACCGGCTCAGTCATGATGGCCACACGTGTGTTGTTGGTGTGCCGGTCATGCGTCGACCAGGTGGGCGCTGCCTTCGCCATGCACCAAGTCAACGACCTGCTTGAGGATCTCTGGATTCAGCTCAGGCAACACGCCATGTCCGAGGTTAAAGATGTGGCCGTGATGGCCACCGTTGCGGGCAAGGACTTCGCGGACGGCCTCGGCAACCGATGGCCATTTGGCCAGGCATACGACCGGATCGAGATTGCCTTGCAAGATTGCGTCGGGTCCAAGGCGCTCACGGGCCACGTCGAGCGGTACCAGCCAGTCGACACCCATAACGTCCGCGCCAGCATCTCGCATGCGTGTGAGCAGTTCGCCGGTGTTCACACCGAAATGGATCCGAGGGACGTTGAGCTTGCCGACGGCTTCGAAGATCTTCTGGCTCGATGGCATGACGTGGCGTTCATACATCTGGGGCGACAGGCAGCCAGCCCAGCTATCGAACAGTTGCACCGCCGACGCACCCGCTTCGACCTGCGCAGTGAGCGAGGTGATGGCTTGATCGGCAAGCCGGTCCATGATCTGTTGAAACAGATGCGGATTGTCCAGCATCATCGACTTGGTCTTGCCCTTGTTCTTCGACGGGCCGCCTTCGATCAGATAGCTGGCCACCGTGAACGGTGCGCCGGCGAAACCTATGAGCGGCACATCGAGCTCAGCCACCAGGTTGCGCACCGTTTCGAGCACGTAGGGCACGTCGGCTCCGGGGTCGAGTGGGCGGAGTCGAGAAAGATCGTCGCTACTCGTAATCGGCTTCTCGGCGACCGGGCCAACGCCGGGTTTGATGTCGATGCCGAAGCCAATCGCATGGACCGGCGTGACGATGTCGCTGAACAAGATTGCTGCGTCGACGCCATATCGACGAACAGGCTGCAACGTGATCTCGGTCGCTCGATCAGGGTCGGCAATGGCTTGGTTGATCGACCCCGGGCCCCGCACCGCCTTGTACTCAGGAAGCGAACGGCCGGCTTGGCGCATAAACCACACCGGCACTCGGCTCGGCTTCTCACCTCGGCACGCTGCAAGAAACGGCGACGCTGACAGATCCTTGGACACCCCTTAAACGGTAACTCGCCAGGTTCATTGTCAGACGCTGCAGCGACGAACAGCACCTCGGCACGCCCTAAACATGACGGTGCCTGGCACCATCATGTTGGCACCATCATGTTGCGGTGACAGCCAGTGTGGTGGAGAGCTCCAGCGCTTCGACTAGGCCGTCTGCGTCAACATGGGCGACTTCGTAGGAAGCTGCCGCCTTGGCATCGGGCACGGCATTCGCCATCGCGACACCATGGCCGACTGCGCCCAGGGCTTCGATGTCGTTGTCGCCGTCGCCGACCATCATCACGTCGTCGATGCTGATGGACATCTCTTTGGCGATGCGAGAAATCGCAGCACCCTTGGACACACCTGGGCGGGTGCACGAAACGAACACAACGCCTGGCTGCACCGGCGATGTTGCCCCAACAACAACCGCGTCCTGGGCCGACATCTCGGCGTACACCATGGTGGCGATTTCGATCGGCACGACAAATTGCACCCGCACGATCTCGCTCTGCAGCGTGTCGCGGGTACGACTCACCAGCGGTACACCCATCAACGCCGCGTGGTCAGCTGCAATCTCGTTTTCGGTTTCGACGGTGTAGTCATCAGCGGAATAAAACTCGATCAGCCAGCCATGGGCATCGGCGATATCACTGGCGGCACTCACAACTTCGTCGGCCACCTTGCTGCCCCGGATCTCGCCACTGCCGGTGTGGAGCAATGCCCCGCCATTGTGGAAGACGTGCCATCCGTCGGGGTCGAGCCGCCGGGCGTAATCGAGCGTGGGCCCAAAAGCACCCCGTGCCGTCGACAACGCCAGGTGCTGACCCCGAGCTGTCGCCGCGGCCGCCGCATGCCAGACAGCTTCGGTCGGCACATGCGACGAACCGACGAGCGTGCCGTCGACATCAATACAAATAAGGGGAAGCACGCCGTGACGGTAGTGCCGGACCTGGGTCACACAGCGGTTTTGCCGGAACAGGACTACGATGAATCGCCTCCTTTTTTAGGGAAGACCACGCCATGAGTGACACTGAACATCCGGACTTCGCCGACGAAGCGGCCTACATACATAAGGCCTACGCGCGCCTCGACCAATCACGCGAAGCCGCGAAATCCATCACCGACAATGTCGAATCTCGCGAGGGCGGCACCCACCAAGCCCGCTACGAACGAGACGTACTCGCCGACAAGGTGCGATCCCGGCTCGAAGACCTGGATATCGGCGATCAATCGCTGATATTTGGACGTATCGACCAGACCGAGGGTGACCATTTCCATATCGGCCGCGTCGCTGTCTTCGACGAGGAACGCAACCCCATGGTCGTCGATTGGCGAGCACCGATTGCAGAACCGTTCTACCGCGCCACCGGCCGCCAAACCATGGGGCTCAGCCGCCGCCGCCATTACATAACCAGGTACCGCGAACTCTTAGGCATCGAAGACGAATACTTCACCGGCGAAGGCGGCGAACGCACTGGACTCAAGGGCGAACGCACGCTGGTCGCAGCACTCGAAGAGGGCCGCACCGGTCGCCTGGGCGACATCGTCGGCACCATCCAGGGTGAACAAGACGAGATCATCCGCGCTCCCCTCGCTGGCGCCGTCATCGTGCAGGGCGGACCTGGCACCGGTAAAACCGTGGTAGCGCTCCATCGTGCTGCGTACCTGCTGTACAGCCATCGTTTCCCGCTTGCCGGCCAAGGCGTAATGGTCATCGGCCCGAACCGGCTCTTCCTGACCTATATCGAACAGGTACTCCCCTCGCTCGGCGAGTCTGGTGTCGAACTCAGCGTGCTCGGCGACTTTGTGCCGAACGCCCGTGTCCGCGGCAATGACCCGGCCCACATCGCCCGGGTCAAGGGCGACCTCCGCATGATCGATGTGATGCGTCGAGCCGTGCGCCAGCGTCAACGCCCACTGCGCCGCGACCTCAACATCACCTACGGAGTGCAGCGACTGAAGTTCAGCGTTGCTGACAGCGAAACCGTTATCCACCGCACTCGGCGTCGGGCACGCTTCCACAATCATGGCCGCAAGTTTGTTGTCGAAGAGCTCTACGAGATGCTCGCAGCCAGTGGCCGATACGACGTCGACGCGCAGGAACTCAAGGACAACTTTCACGGCTCAGAGCAGATCCGCGAGGCTCTTGAATGGATGTGGCCCGTTATCTCGTCCGAAGAACTCCTGCACGACTTCTACGGCTTCCGCTCGTTGTTGCGCGCCGCCGGCCACAAGGACTTCGGCGCCCATATCGAGAACTTGTACCGGCCCCGCACCAACACCGATGACCTGTTGTGGACCGCCCATGATGTACCACTGCTCGACGAAGTCAACCGCCTGGTTGGGCCCACATCGGGCCTGAACAAGGATCATGGCGTGCGCACCTATGGCCACATCGTGATCGACGAGGCCCAGGACCTGTCACCTATGCAGCTGCATATGGTGGCCCGCCGTTCACTCGGTGGATCCATGACGATCGTCGGCGACATCGCCCAGGCCACCAGTGCATGGGCCCACGACAGCTGGGAAAGTGTCACCGAGCATCTGCCGATTCACAAGGGCATTCAACGCTACGAACTCACTGTGGGTTACCGCCTGCCCGAGCCGCTCATGGCGCTTGCCGCCAAGGTGCTCGCCAAGGCCATGCCTGACCTCAAGGCGCCCGTCGCGGTTCGCTCCGAGGGTGACCCTCCACGATTCGTGGTCACCGATCCCGATAACTTTGGGACCGCTCTGGCCGACGCTGTGGCTCACGAGCGCGAAGCCATTGGTGCAGGGAATATCGCTGTCATCTGCGCCACCGGTGCAGCCGAAGACGTCTCCTTCTTCTTGAACGAAGCCGGCATCGATCATGGTGTCGCCTATGCCGGTGCGCTCGAGAAAGAGGTGTCGGTCATCGAGGTCTCCATGGTCAAAGGCCTCGAACTCGACGCCGCCATCGTCATCGAACCCGACTCGATCGTCGAGTTCGAGCCGCAAGGCCTGCGTTCGCTCTATGTAGCCATCACCCGAGCTACCCGCCGGTTGACAATCATTGACACGGGCGACTCCGCCAAGGTTCTGGCCTAACCGAAAAGTTGGCTCACCCGGTTGTTGTAACCGGGCACCAACAAGTGGGTCGCTGAGCACTCGGTGGGCGATACCGGTGTGCACCTGGGGTCTGACCCTGGACGCACACCGCTGGTATCTGCACTGGAACGAACGTGTGCCTGGTGCACGTTGGTTCTATCGTTTCGAAGGTGACGCTCGATCAGTTCAGCCCGCCGGTGCGGGAATGGTTCTCAACGAGTTTCCCTGAGCCCACGCCCCCACAGACGATGGGCTGGCCTGCAATCGCCAACGGCGATAACACCTTGATCCTTGCGCCGACCGGCTCCGGCAAGACGCTCACCGCGTTCCTGTGGGGCATCGACCGGCTGACGTCGGATCCGACACCAGCCGACGATCCCCATACCCGCATCATCTACATCTCACCGTTGCGTGCCCTGGCCGTCGACGTCGACAAGAACCTGCGGGGGCCAGTCAAGGGCATCACGCTCGCAGCTGAACGGCTCGGCACACCTACGCAGCAGCCGACGGTCGGTGTCCGTACCGGTGACACGTCGCAGAAGGAACGACGCCAGATCGCCAAGCGACCACCCGACATCCTGATCACCACGCCCGAGTCGTTGTACCTCATGCTTACGTCTCAGGCGAGAGCAGGCCTGACTCGGGTTGAAGCGGTGATCATCGATGAGATCCACGCGCTGGCCGGCACCAAACGTGGTGCCCACATGTCTCTCACCCTCGAGCGACTCGAAGCGATCAACGAAACACCACCCCAACGAATCGGCCTGTCCGCCACCCAGCGCCCGCTCGAAGAAACCGCACGATTCCTGGGCGGACGAAAGAACAAGGACTGGCGTCCCGTCACCATCATCGACGCCGGTGTTCGCAAGCCGATGGATATCGAGATCGTTGTACCCATCGAAGACATGGGTGACCTAGGCACCTTCGTCGAAGGCCCCCAAAGCGGCCCGGCAGCCGCCGGTCCCGTGCGCAAGAGCATCTGGCCATCGATCCATCCGGCGCTCCTTGAGCTCATCCAATCGCACCGGTCGACCCTCGTCTTCGTCAACGCCCGCCGCATGGCCGAACGCCTGGCCAACCGACTCAACGAACTCGCCGACGAACAGGCCGCGTTGCCGGGCTACGCAAGCTCCGCCCTTCCGTTGGCACGGAGCACCGAAGACCCCAACGGGTCGCCTCCTCCGTCGCCTCCTGGCAATCCTGATTCCCCGGGCTACGCAAGCTCCGCCCTTCCGTTGGCACGGAGCACCGATGATGACGCAGAGCTCCCACTTGTGCGGGCGCATCATGGGTCGATCAGTCGGGAGCAGCGGCTGGTCATCGAGGATCAGCTCAAGCGGGGCGAACTGAAGGGGCTGATCGCCACCAGCTCGTTGGAGCTTGGCATCGATATGGGTGCGATCGATCTGGTGGTGCAGGTTGAGTCGCCCGGTGCCGTCAGTCGTGGCCTGCAACGGATTGGCCGCTCCGGCCACAACGTGGGCGATGTCAGCCGGGGCAAGATCTTCCCCAAACATCGTGCCGACCTTGTCGAGGCCGCAGTCGTCTCGTACCGCATGCAGCATGGTCTGATCGAGTCGACCCGGTACCTGCGCAACCCACTCGATGTGCTGGCCCAGCAGATCGTGGCCATGTGCGCCATGGACGACTGGCCGGTTACCAAACTCGCCGAGCTCGTGCGGGGAAGCGCAAACTTCGCCGACATCAGCGACGACATGCTGAACAACACACTCGACCTGCTGGCCGGGCGTTACCCCAGCGAACAATTCTCCGAACTTCGACCCCGCATTGTGTGGGATCGGGTCGAAGACGAAGTTCGTGGCCGGCGCGGCGCCCAACGACTGGCCGTCACAAACCCCGGCACGATCCCCGATCGTGGCCTCTTCGGCGTCTTCCTTCCCGACGGCACACGCGTCGGCGAACTCGACGAAGAGATGGTCTACGAAAGCCGACCTGGCGAAGTTTTCTTACTCGGCGCGTCGAGCTGGCGGATCGAAGAGATCACCTTCGAACGCGTCATCGTGACCCCTGCGCCCGGAGTTCCCGGCAAGATGCCGTTCTGGCACGGCGACGGACCCGGACGCCCCATCGAACTCGGCGAAGCCATGGGCGAGTTCATCCGCGACATACGGGCTCGCACGGACGCCGCCGAGTGGCTGCATGCCGAGGTCGGCCTCGATCCACTCGCAGCGAACAACCTGCTCGGGTACCTCGATGAACAGGCGGAAGCGACGGGCGCGGTCCCCGATGATCGCACGCTGGTCGTCGAACGTTTCCGCGACGAAATCGGCGACTGGCGGATCTGTCTGCACACGCCGTTTGGTGCGCAGGTGCACGCCCCGTGGTCGATGGCGTTGCGGGCCCGCCTCGAAGAAGAGTTCGGCACCTCGATCGAGATGATCTACAGCGACGACGGCATCGTGTTGCGGCTTCCGGAGCACCTCGATGACCTGCCGCTCGAACTCTTGGTCTTCGACCCCGCCGAGATCGACCAGCTGGTGATTGAGCAGCTGCCCCAGACAGCGCTCTTCGCATCACGTTTCCGCGAGGCCGCGGGCCGAGCACTCCTCCTGCCGAAGCGCCGTCCTGGCACCCGCACACCGCTGTGGCAGCAACGGCAGCGAGCGGCCGATCTCCTCGCAACCGCACAGAACTATCCCGACTTTCCCATCTTGCTTGAGACAGTCCGCGAGTGCGTGAACGACGTCTTCGACCTGCCCGCATTACGCAAGGTCATGACCGGCATCAATGATCGGACCATCCGGGTAGAAGTAGTCGAGACGCAGAAGGCTTCGCCCTTTGCGCAGTCGTTGCTGTTCGGCTGGATCGCCACCTACATGTACGAGGGCGACGCTCCGCTAGCCGAACGTCGGGCCGCAGCGCTTGCGCTCGACAAAGACCTGCTGAGTGAACTGCTCGGCGCCGAGGAATTACGGGATCTCCTCGACGCCGATGTCATGGCCGACCTGGAGTTGGAGCTCCAACGTCTGGTCGATCACCGGGCTGCACGCGATGCCGACGAAGTCCATGATGTCCTGCGCGAGCTTGGCCCGCAATCCATGCTTGAACTTGCCGCCCGAGTCACCGAGCCTGCATCGATCGAAACGTTCGTCGAACAACTCGTGGCGGAGCGCCGAGCGTTCATTGGGTCGATCGCAGGCGAAGACAGGATCTGCGCCGCCGAAGACGCCGCCCGTGTCCGTGATGCGTTGGGCACCGCGATCGCCGTGGGCCTGCCCGCCGCCTATACCGACCCGGTCGACTCGCCGCTCGACGACCTGGTCGAACGTTTCGCACGCACCCATTGCCCGTTCCTCGCCACCCAGGTCGCGCACCGGTTCGGCATCGGCGTCGATCGCATATTCGACGCACTCGAGCGACTCGAGAACACCGGACGCATCACCCGGGGCGAGTTCCGCCCAGACGGCACCGACCGTGAGTGGTGCGACAAGGAAGTCCTCCGCCGACTGCGGCGACGTTCATTGGCAGCGCTGCGCAAGGAAGTCGAGCCCGTCGAAGGTGACTCGCTGGCGCGGTTCCTACCTCGATGGCAAGGAGTGGGAACACCTCGCCGAGGTATCGATGGCCTGGTCGATGTGCTGTCCATCCTGCAAGCTGCGCCTATTCCTGCATCGGTACTCGAGCGTGACGTTCTGGCCGTGCGTATGGCCGACTACAGCCAGGCCGACCTCGACGCACTCTGCACTTCTGGGGATCTGATCTGGGTCGGGGCCGGTTCGATAGGCCAGAACGACGGCCGCATCCGACTGCTGTTCCGAGAAACTGCAGCGCTCTTCGTTAGCCCAGCAGATGAACCCACCGAGGGTGACTGTCACGACGCAATCCGCGGGCACCTTGGCCAGCGAGGCGCGAGCTTCTGGCCTGACCTCGTACGAGCCTGTTCCGAAGCAGGAGCCGACTACAGCGACTCTGCGGTCCTGGGTGCGTTGTGGGATCTCGTGTGGGCAGGCGAGGTCACCAACGATTCGCTTGCGCCCGTACGTTCCATGCTTCGCGGCAAAGGCACGAAGGCAGCGAAGACTGCGGCATCCAAACGCCGTCGACCACGACCCGGCCGAGTCAGCGCAACCGGACCACCAACCGCTGCAGGCCGGTGGTCTCTCGTGGCACCGCTGCTTGAACCACGCCCGACACCAACCGAGTGCGCCCATGCCCGAGCGGTGCAACTGCTTGAGCGTTACGGCGTGCTGACCCGAGAGGCCGCACTTGGCGAAGGCAACGAAGGCGGATTTGCAGGTGTGTACCCCGTGCTCAAGGCACTCGAAGAACAAGGCAAGGTCCGCCGCGGCTATTTCGTAGCCGGTCTCGGTGCCGCACAATTCGCTCTATCAGGGGCAGTCGACCGGCTGCGCCGACGAGGCGAAGACGACGAGTTGATGGTGCTTGCCGCTACTGATCCTGGCCAACCGTTTGGGGCCTCACTCCCCTGGCCCGACAGCGCCGGTCGCCCATCGCGCAGCGCGGGAGGCCTGGTTGTGATCGACAACGGCGAAGCGCTCGTGTATGTCGAGCGTGGCGGCAAGAGTCTCATCTCGTTCCCCGACGCAGCCATCCGACCGGGTTGGGCCAAGGCTCTCGCTCGCACGATCGACCACGGCCGCGTCCGACTCGAAATCACCAAGATCGATGGTGAACCAGCTGGTGATTCGCCACTCAAGGACATCCTCGAAGGCGCTGGCTTCACCCGCGGCTACCGCGGCTGGGCCTACAAACCGTGACCACCGGGTCGAGACGTTCCCCTCCAGAAGGATCTTGCGAGAGGCGCCAACTTGCACAAGCCAGCCACCGAAGGCACAACCTTGCGGCCCCGATCCACTCCCGATAACGAACCCGTGCCTGGCACGGGTTCGTTATCGGGCGGGTGACATCGCCACCGAGCGAGAGAAAGCAGATAGCGTGCTGGGCTATGACACGAGTGCTGGTGACCGGAACCGATCGCCCGATTGGCAAGGCCATATTGCCCCGCCTGGTCAAGCATGGCTTCACACCTGTCGCAGGCGTCGGAGACACCGCCGGCCCGGTGATGTCAATCGACCATGACCTGATTGCCGATGGCAAGGTCGATGTCGAACTCGACTCCCACAGCAGCATCAGCACCGCTCTCGAAGGCATCTCAACGATGATCCACGCGGCCGACGTTCGGCCAGGTGGAAGCCACGACATCCCCGACTCCATGCGAGCTTTGGCCTCAGCATGCGCTGATCGGGGCGTGCACCTGATCCTTATCTCTCGAGTCGGAGCCGACGTCAGCTCGCTCGCGCATCGAAAACAGCTGTGGAAAGCCGAACAGGTCATCGAACAGACCGAAGGACTCGGATACACGATCCAGCGCATCACCCACACACATCCATCAGTCGAGAAGCTGCTGCAGGGTCCGTTCCTCCCACTGCCACAAGCCACGCCAATTCAGCCCGTGTCACCGTCAGATGTCGCAGGCCGAGTGGTCGGGCTGGTGCAGGTTGGGCCGTCGCAACGTGTCCGTGATTATGGCGGCCCCGAGCTCATGCGTTTCGCCGACGCAGTTCACATCTACAAGCAGGTCCGCAAGACCATTCCCCGCAAGGTGCCCCTGCCTAAGGTTGGCGTCTTGAGCGAAGCTCTTGCCGGCGTTCATGTCACCAAGACCGGCGACCGGGGCACCGAAACATTCCGCCAGTGGCTCACTGACTGAACTCCCGAGGCGGAGCCGATCATGCCTGAGGGCGACACGATTCACCGCACCGCCAATCGTCTTCGGCCAGTGCTCGAAGGCCAACCTGTCGTACGATTCGAAGCACCCCGTCTGGCCGGCGATCACCCCAAATCCGGCGACACGATCGAAGCAGTCCAGGCCGTGGGCAAGAACCTGCTGGTGCGGTTCCCTCGCCAGCTGGTGTTGCACACCCACATGAAGATGACCGGATCGTGGCACATCTATCGCACCCAGGAGACGTGGCAAGAACCCGCCCATCTCGCCCGAGTGGTCATCGAGGTGCCCGACTGGGTCGCCGTCTGTTTCGCGGCGCCGACCGTGCGCACGTGGCGAGATATCGCCGGCCAACCGAGCCCGTTGTCGCATCTCGGGCCTGACCTGTGCCTGCCCAACATCGATATCGACCTCGTTGTCGAACGGGTCGCGAATATCGCCGAAGCTGGCACGTCGATAGCCGAGGTCCTGCTCGACCAGCGCATAGCTGCTGGCATCGGCAACGTGTACAAGAGCGAAGCGCTCTGGGCATGCCAGGTGTCACCATTCACGCCGATCGAGCTCGTCGAGCCCGAGACTCGGAAGCGTCTGTTCGCAACGGCGAGCCGCCAGCTACAAGCCAACCTTATGACACCAACGCGCACCACAGTGCCGGGCGGCCTCGCGGTATACGGACGCCGACGCCAACCATGTCGTCGGTGTCGAACCGCGATCCAGGTCCGTAACCACGGCGACCAGGCGCGCAGCACCTACTGGTGCCCGAGCTGTCAGCCGTTGCTCAGCTAACTAGCTCTCGGCCGGCTTGTATGCCTGGACATTGAGCGAGACGAGAGTGCCGTTGTCCTTGTCCATGTGAGGCACATAGGCCTGGGAGTAGTCGTCGATCTCGGCGTGCTCGGTGTCTCGCCAGTCATAACGAGCTACTCGTTCGAAGCCCACCGCTTCGAGCTCGGCAGTGATAGACGTGATGTCGAAGACGTTGTAGTGAAAATTGTAGAGATAGTCCTGGCGCCCGAACAACGGGCCAATGACCAAACCCAGATCTGAAGTGTTTGTATAGACCTCGCAGAGAGCTGCAAAGTCGGGAACCGCCGTGCGCAGAACCGCACCAGGTTTCAGCACCCGGTACCACTCGCGTAATACATCGGTCGCCATCGCCCGTTGGAAGTGCTCCAAAACATGGCAGTTGTAGATCACGTCGACGGACGCATCTTCGATGAACGGCAGTTTGTCGATCGTGGACACGATGTCGACATGGTCATGAGGGACCGCGTCGATATGTACATAGTCAGGGATGAATCGAGGCCCGCAGCCCAGGTGCAGCTTCATCATGCACGCGCCGTTTGCAGCGACGCAACGAAGGCCAAGATAGCCGTGGGTGTTTCGAAATTTTCGATCACCACATCGCCAGGATCAATCTCGACGCTGGCCTGATCCTCGAGCCAGGTGACCAGGTTGATCACACCAAGCGAGTCGATGATTCCGCTCATGAGTAATTCACTATCAGCCGAGATTTGCGCTGAGGTGTCGGTGGCCAGCTCGGTGCCGATCTTGTCCATCAGCTCTGACAGTTCCATGAGGTTCCTATCGTCGTGTCGTCGCATTGTCCTCGGAGGACCCGACCGAGTTCCGAAGGCTAGCGCGATCAATTTTTCCCGTAGCGGTCATAGGAAGGGTCTTGATTGTTTGCAGCACGGTTGGCACGGCGTTCGCCGGCAGTCGGTCCCGGCACCATGCCGTCACCGCCGCGTTATCGATGGTGTCGCTCGCAGACACGAGCCATGCCATGATCTGCTGTACCCCGTCGAGATCGACTCGGCCAGCCACCGCGTGGGCAACCCCTGGGGCATCCTCGAGCACCCGCTCGATGGCCTCGAGTTCGATACGCACGCCCCGCACCTTGATCAGGTTGTCTCGACGCCCTTCGAACTGCAGGCGGCCATCTGCATCGCGGTGGGCCCGATCACCAGTGCGGTAATGGGTAGCCCCGTCTATCTCGACGAAACAATCTGCATTGAGGTCGGGGCGTTTCCAGTAGCCAGTCATCATCGTCGGAGACTGCACGAGAATCTCGCCTGACTCACCGTCGGCAACCACGTGGTCAGTGTCATCGACCAAGACAATCTCAACCCCTACACAAGCTCGGCCAATCGGAACCGATGCAAGCTCGGCAGGAGCTCGGCCAAATGAGTGGACAGTGACACCGTTCACTTCGGCAGGGCCATACACATTCAACAGCTCCGAGGCGGGGAAGAGTTGCCCAAGGGCAACCAACGTCTGGGGCGCAAACGCTTCACCGCCGAACGCCACCTGACGCACCTGCGACAGATCGCGTTTGTTCAGCTCACCACGACCGGCGAGCTGCTGTAGCTGGTAGGGCGTGGTGTAGATAATCGACGCCTGCCCCGTTTCAAGCCGTTTGCTCAGGCTCGCTGGAAATCGTTGTTCTGCTTCACTCGTCATGACCACACTTGCGCCGGCCAGCGGGATCGCAAACAGGTCGAGCGTTGCCATGTCAAAATGCAGCGGAGCGATGGCCGCCAGCCGGTCCCGTGGTTCAATCTCATGGGCGGCACCCGCCATGTGTGCATACGCAAGGCCGCTGGCATGGGTGTGGACGATGCCTTTCGGGACACCGGTGGACCCCGAGGTGAAGATGATGTAGGCAGGATCATGCGGCTCCAGAGGTACCGCAACTTGCTGCGAATGTGGCCCCGAGCAAGCTTCAGCGAAATCGATGACTCGTTCTGGAGGAAACCCGGCATCGGCCAACACATCGGTCGAACCGTTGCAGACAATCACCAGTGGCGATTCCAGAAGCGCCACCAGATCATGGCGAGCGAGCGTGGCCGGTGTACACATCAGTGCTGCGGGTTCGACCGCTTGGACCACGGTGGCGATACCATCGGCCGGCCCGAAAGGGTCGAGTGGCACCATCACTGCGCCAGCACGAAGCGTGGCGTGCACCGCAATAAACGACGCGGCCGACCGAGGATGATGAACGGCCACACGATCCTTGGGGCCGACACCCGCTCGGATGAGACGTGCAGCTAACGCAGCTGTCTTCGCCTGCACCTCAGGCCATGTCAGAAATGTGTTGTCGTTGTCCAAGATTCCCGAGGTCGGGTGGTTCCCCGCCGCATGATCAAGAAGCCCATCGAGCCCCGTTCGCCTAGACATCCTGCTGTTGCATCGATAGTCCAGGGGCATGCGTCACCAACACGCTTCAACTCTATTGGGTTCCGCTACTTCCCGCCGGGTGCATCCATGAATCCCTCGCCGGACGAAGCGGGTGATGATGACACAACTACGCTGTCATGGTGCAAGAAGTCAGTAGCTCCGACCAAACATCGTTCGACGCGATGATGGACAGCGAGCACCCCACAAAGATCGTTGCTCGCGACTGGGCTGACGAACATTTGCCCTCCGCGACCGATATGCGTGATCAGGTCGTCGATCGCCACACTTGGCGCGCAGCTGGCGACTTTGGTGTGCTCGGATTCCAGATACCGGCCTCGCACGGAGGATCCGATGCTGCGGCTGCAAACATCGCGCTGGCGTTCGAGGGTATGGGTGCCTCCGGTGCAGACAATGGTGTGGTCTTCGCACTGGCCTCACAAAGTGTCACGGCTAACCGCGCACTCGCCGTATCGGGTTCCGGCGAACAGCTCGACCGTTGGGCTCAACCACTTGCATCCGGCGAACTCTTCGCCTCATTCGCCATGTCCGAGGTTGGTGCCGGTTCAAACCCGTGGGAAATCTCGACCACTGCCGACCTCCAAACCGACGGCTCGTTCATTCTGAATGGCACAAAAAGCTGGGTAACGCTCGGGCCGGTGTGTGATGTGGCCGTTGTCTTCGCCACGACCGACCCGTCTCGCGGTTCCTGGGGTATTAGCGCCTTCATCATCGATGCCTCCACACCCGGATTCGAACGCGGACCGGCCATCGAAAAAATGGGATTGAACGGTTGCCCGTTCGGCGAGCTCCACTTCACCGATTGCCATGTCGGCCCCGACGCTCTCCTCGGCAAAATCGGATCCGGAGCCTCAATCTTCAGTCGTACCGTCGAGGCCGAACGCGCATTTTTGTACGCATCAATGATCGGCTCAGTGGAACGGTCCATCGCCGCATCGATCGACCATGCCCGTCGCCGACACCAGGGCGACGTCCACATTGGCAGCCACCAGGCCGTTGCGCACCGCATCGTCGACATGAAGCTGCACCATGAAGCCGCCCGACTGCTGTTGTACAAGACGACCGCCAGGTACGACCGAAATGAGTCAATCGCACTGGAGGCTGCACTTACCAAGCTGATGGCTTCCGAGCACGGCGTGCAATCGTCGATCGACGCCATGCGTACGTTCGGAGCCAGCGGCTACACAACCGCACTTGGCCTCGAAGCCGATGTGCGCGATGCCCTTGGTGGGCTGGCCTACTCAGGTACACCAGACGTCACCCGCACAATCGTCGCCTCGCAACTCGGCTTGGCCAGACCCCTCACCGGACTATGAACCGAATCACAAAAATTGTCCTCATGGTCGCTCTGGGGATGACGGTGCTGCTGGCAAGCCTTCCCGATGCAGCGGCTCATCGCGACGACCAATCGTATCTGTACCTCGATATCGGTGTCGGGGTGCAAGCCCGACTCCAGATGCCGTTCGGCGATATCGAGACTGCGCTGGGTATCGACATCAGTGGCACTGACAACGAAGTCGAACAGTTGATCGCAGAAAACGCCGACACACTGATCGCCTATGCAGCTGACCATGTGACCCTGGGAACACCCGACGAAGAATGGGACCTGGTGGCTCGCGAGGCACGGCGAGGCGCCGATGGCCTTGAGTTCGTCGAGGTTGTCTTCGATGTCGATGCCGGCGATGTATCACCCACCGTGATCCAGGTAACCCTCGACCCGTTCTTCGACGAGATCGAGAACCGCGACGCACTACTACTGACAGGGAATGACTGGACCCGCGGCATCGTCGATAGTGAGGCCGACCAGCTTGTCCGTCTCACGCCGGGCAAACGCACCGACACCGTCGAGCTTGGTGACTCGTCCCAGTGGAAGAACCTGTCCGCAAGCATCGGACTTGGCCTGGACCACATCCGTACCGGGCCTGACCATATGTTGTTCATCGTCGCTCTGTTGCTGCCTTCGGTCCTGATCTGGCGTAGCGAATGGCGCCCAGCACAGTCCTTTGGCAGGACGTTGTGGCGACTCACCAAGATCATGACGATGTTCACGCTGGCTCACAGCGTGACGTTCACCTTGACCGGTCTTGGCCTTGTCCCAGCGCCGGGTTCAAAAGTCACCGAGACCATTATCGCTCTCTCCATTGCGGCCACTGCGTTACATAGCCTGCGGCCGATCATCCCGAATCGAGAGTGGATCATCGCACTCGTATTCGGGCTCTTTCACGGCTTCGGCTTCGCGTCGCTCGTGCAAGAACTCGAAGTCAGCACCCAGACCGAACTCGTCTCGCTCGGCGGGCGCAACATCGGCATCGAGATCGGCCAGCTCATCGTCGTACTGTTGACCTTTCCAGCGCTGTTCTTGCTGCGAGTCACCCGTTACTACCGGCCAGCATTCATCGTTGGCTGCATCGGTCTTATCTTCGTCAGCCTGGGTTGGGCGGTCGAGCGGGTGTTCGAAACAAGCCCATTCACCTCAGACATCGTCGACAAGATCACCAAGTTCCCTCGTGTCCTGTGGCTGGTGGCCATCCTTACGGCGAGCGCGGCTGCACTCCACCTCTTCGAGCGATCACGAGACCGACTCATCGATGCGGTTCCCCACAAGGAACTGGCTACGACATGACCATCAGCCGCCCCACCAATCGGTCGCTGTGCTCGTGCGGACGAGGTCGCGTTCGCTCGTGCGCGAAACGATAGGCGACGGTACATGGCTTCGACCCAGTCAGATCGCGCAGTAACGCTGCGGACGTCTCGGCACCTCTCGGCCACCCAACGCGCCTTTCTCGCATCGCAACTGCGCCATCCAACGTCTACATCCATGAACATGGCGTGGATCGTCACGTTCGGAGCGCCCATCGATGCGTCACGACTTATCGATGCCTTCGAATCAGTGGTTTCTTCGGCCGATGTCCTGCGCACTCGCATCGAACCGGGCGAGCGCAGCATGGCTGTTGTCGCGCCCGAACCCACGTCGCCGACGGAACAGGTCTCGGTATCACGGGCCGAGCTCCACGACTGGGCCCATGAACTCGCCGGCCAGCCGCTTGACCTAGCGGTCAGCGTCTACCACAGCGTGCTCGCCCACCATGAAGACAACACAACCACCTGGTTCCTTTCGATTCACCATGTCGCCACCGACGCCGCAGCATCGAAGTCAGTCGTCGAGCGCACCGTTGCCGCCTATCTCGGTCAGCCACCTGAGCCCAGCAACTTCTACCGGTGGACCGATCGCGTCACCCGAGGCAACGGACCGCGCACTACCAAACGGCAGGAGTTCTGGCGAGACCGACCAGTCGCTCCCCGTGTCGGCCGGCTCTACCGCGATACAGACCGTACCCAAGCCTCGGCTACCCGACTTCCGGTAGCTCTTGGCAGCCAGCAGGCGCAGGACTTGTCGACGGCGCTCACGAGTTCGTATCGGCTACTGAGCCCAGATTTGTCGTTGGCTGGGCTGCTCCTAACGACAACTGCGATCTACATACATCGCCTGACAGGTGCACACGATTTCGCCATCGGGCTTCCTGTTCACCATCGCAACGAATCCGACACAGCCGACCTACTGGGCCCCACGATGGCGGTGTACCCGGTCGACGTTCACGTCGAGCTCGATGACACACACGCCTCGCTGCACCGACGTCTTTCGCGCTCTATGTTGACGGCCTTGGGCAACGCCGATCCGTCCGTTGCTGCACCCGGGGACTACGACGCCGTCGTCAACGTGATTCCAAACGCCGCGCCAGAAGGCAGGAACGAACTCCCCGTGACGGCGACCTGGATCCACCCCGGGGCCATCGACCCCGAACATGTGCTGCGGGTGCAGGCCACAGACTATGGCGACCGGTCTGGTCATGCCGAGTTCAGCCTGGACCTCGACATCCTCGACCAAGCAGCCGACGCTGAGCAACGGCGCCAGGCCCCCCACCATTTCTCCCACGTTCTACAGGCAATGATCGACGAGCCTCAGGCATCAATCTACCTGTCTGAGCTCTGCACCGACGAAGAACGTTCGCTCCTCATCGCGGCCGAATCTGGACCCGTCGGCTCCGCATCTCCAGCGCCAGTCGTCGATCGCCTTCGGGCCGTGCTCGAAGCCAATCCCCGCACGGTGATTAGTTCGCCCGATCGAGACGTCACCGGCGCTGAGTTGTGGCGTTGGGCCACTCACCTAGCCGCCGACATCGATGCCTACGCCCCAACTGGTGGCCGCATTGCCATTCAGCTTGGCCCATCGCTCGAAGCAGTCGTGGCGATCTATGCGTGCCTGCTGTCTGGCCGGCCGTTCGTGCCACTCGACCCGAGCCAACCTGCTGTACGACTCGCCTCGCTGGCCGATCGGGCCAGCATCGTTCGGACCTTCCGCAACCCAGACGACGTGTTGCGCTTCGAACCAACTTCGGAGCCAGACAACGACCGCCCGCTGCCCAAACCGCCTACCGACGACCACGAGGCGTATCTGCTCTTCACGTCCGGATCGACTGGTATTCCCAAGGGTGTACCCATCAGCCATGTCGGGCTGGCTGGTTATCTCGACTTTGCGTTGAGCAACTACTTCGTATCTGACCCCCAACCGGTCGCCCCACTCTTCACTGCTCTGACCTTCGATCTCACGATCACCACCCTCTTCGCACCGATTCTCGCGGGTGGGCGCATCGTCACATTGGCCGCCACCGGCCCGGCGGCACTAGCCGAGTTGGCTGCAACCCTAGGGATCACTTGGTGCAAGGCAACACCGTCACACTTGGAGATTCTGGCCTCGCTTCTTCCGAGCGACCACCAGCTGGCCACGTGTGTCGTCGGCGGCGAGGCCTTTCGCTCTGATCTGGCCGAACGACTGCTTCACCACAACCCCGACATGACCATCTTCAACGAATACGGTCCGACAGAAGCAGTCGTTGGTTGCATGATCCACCACGTCGACCCTGCAACCAACGCAGGCCAAGCCGCAGTACCAATTGGCACGCCAGCGCCCCGGGTTGAACTTCGAGTCGTTGATCCTGGCGGCACACGTGTCCCCCTCGGGACCCCAGGCGAACTCCTGATCAGCCACAACGGAATAACCCGTGGTTATCTCGACGGTGACGACCACGCGGGCCAGCGTCAGCCGTTCATCGAACTCGACGACCGCCGGTTCTATCGTTCGGGCGATCTGGTCGTCCGGAATCAGGATTTTGGGCTCACCTACCTTGGCCGCATCGACGAACAGATCAAGGTTGGTGGCGTTCGTCTCGACCCCGCCGAGGTCGAACACGCCCTCATGCAACACCCGTCCATTCATGGCGCTGCAGTGCGCCAGTGGACACCCGTCGAAGCTGAACGTTTGCAGCACTGCGCACGTTGCGGGCTGCCGTCGAACGTCCCCAACACTGTGTACGACGACAACGGCGTTTGCAACACATGCCATGCCTACGACGAGATCGCTCCCATTGCCGAATCATGGTTCGGCACCGAAGAAGAGCTGGCCGCTCGGATTCGAGCGCGCACCGACTCGTTAGGCGGCGACTACGACTGCCTCCACCTGCTGAGCGGCGGTAAAGACTCCACCTATGCCCTCTATCGCCTGGCGGCACTCGGGCTTCGTCCGTTCGCGGTCACGCTGGACAACGGGTTCATCTCCGAAGGTGCCCTCGAGAATTGTCGACGCGTTGCCGACCACTTGAACGTTCCGTACGAGGTCCTGTCTACGCCCCATATGAATACGATCTTTCGCGATTCACTGGTGACGTACTCCGACGTCTGCCATGGCTGCTACAAGACCATTTACACACTTGCCACAAACAAGGCAGTCGAACTCGACATTCCGATCATCGTGACCGGCCTGTCCCGCGGCCAACTCTTCGAGACCAGGCTGATTCCCGGACAGTTCCAACAGGAGCGATTCGATCCCGACGCTGTCGATCGGGCCGTCGTCGAAGCCCGTAAGCGTTACCACCGTGCCCACGACCTTCCCAATCGGGTGCTCGATACCACCGTCTTTGAAACCGACGACATCTTCTCATCGCTCGAGTACATCGATATCTATCGGTATCTCGATGTGGAACTCACCGAGGTTCTCCGCTTCCTCGGCGAAGAAACCCCATGGGAACGCCCTACTGATACCGGCCGTTCGAGCAACTGTCTTATCAATGTCGCTGGCATTCATGCCCACCAAGTCGAACAGGGTTACCACAACTACGCCGAGCCCTATGCGTGGGACGTACGACTGGGGCACAAGCAACGCGACGAGGCAATGGCCGAACTCGACGATCCTGTCGATACCGACGAAATCGCGTCGTTGCTAGGTCAGATTGGTTACTCGCCTGCCCCTAAACAGATCCTCACCGCGTGGTACCAGGTCGAGCCAGACAACGAACGGGCTCCAACACCAACCGAGCTGCGGTCCTTCCTCAGCGAGCGGTTGCCACTCCACACGATTCCTGCCGCGTTCGTGCAGGTCGACGAACTCACCACCACCACCAATGGCAAACTCAACGTTGCCGCACTACCCGCACCTGACCGCGAACACCGGGCTCGCGTCGGCGCATACTTGGCACCCGAGTCTGAGCTTGAGACCACGATCATCGCCAAATGGGAAGCGCTGCTCGGTCTAAGCCCCATCTCGGTGAACGATGACTTCTTTGGACTCGGAGGCGACTCACTTTCTGCCGTGACGATGATCATCGAGCTGGGCCACGAGCTGAACCTGATGATCCGCGAGGAACTGGCCTTCTCCCACACCACACCTCGCGGGCTCGCCACCGTGATCGAAGCATCCGCTGTCGCCAGCGGTGCAAACCCACGTGTGTCGACGGATCCGGTGGCACGTGTCGACCTGGACCAGCCACCTGAGCTGTCACCTGGGGAGCTCAGTGTCCTTGTCCACCAGCAGGCGCGGCCAGCCGATGTGATGTACAACGTCGGCCGCACCTTCACGGTGCAAGGCCCCGTCGACGCCGCTCGACTCGAGAGCGCGGTACGAAGCGCCATCGCTCGTCACGAACCGCTCACATGGACCTTTGGGTCGCCACGACGCAAACTCGAGCCGACCCAGGCACTGGTCTTCGATGCCGCGTCGCACATGGTCGATGCGCCAACCCTGGCAAACGAACTCACCCCATGGCAGCAGGCGCCCTTTAATCTTCAGAACGGGCCACTGCTTCGTTGCAAGGTACAACCACTCGACGATGAAACGACCGTTGTTGCCGTCGCGATCCACCATGTAAGTGGCGATCATGGCAGCCTCGACCAGTTATGGAACGACATCGATGTCGCGTATCAAGGGCGGCCATCGGCACCACTTCAGGTTGGCTACGGCGACTTCTGTGCATGGCAGCGTAAACATGACCAGCACCATCAAGACTTCTGGGACACGCAGGGTGCCTACCCCGCTCGCCCGACATTCGGTGCCGCTTCTTCCGAGGCCGACGGCTACCTGACGAGCACCGCGTCGATCAGTACCGAGCAGCTACGGACCACTGTGGGTCGCACCCCTGTCGCCAACGTGGTCGCCGCAGCGGCAGCTGCCGTCGCCCCGTTCTTTGCCGACGATCACATCGAAGTCAACCTGGTCACCTCGACTCGCGACCATGACCTGGCATGCGACTTGGTGGGGTACATGCTCAACCCAATTCCGCTGCGGTTCCCGCGATCCAGCCATACTTCCATCGACCAATTCGTCGCCGTCGCCTCGGGCAACATCGGTCAAATATTGCCACACCGCCCGTACCCATTTGCGAATATCGTCAACGACGCTCGCCGCCGAAACGACCGACCTCCAACCGGCAGTGTGCTGGTCTCCTATAGCGACGACCCAGTCGCCACCCTCGACGGCATGCCCGTGCGCCAACAAATGCTCTTCAACGGCAACGCCGTGGCCGACGTGTCATTCTTCGTGGAGCCTCGCTCCGACCATGTGAACCTGGGTGTCGAATACAACGGCACTGTGGTCACCAACCACACGGCTGAACTGATCCTGAATCGCTTCGACGCCGCTCTGAAAGCTGCGGTTCTGGATCAGGCTCTTCCCATCGGCGATCTCCCGAACCCACCGATTAGTGCCCAACGCGGTCCCGCTCTCGATGACCACGAGCTGTTCTTGTCCAAGCTGCTCCGTAACACCAACACCGCAGGCGGACACGCTGCCGTCCAAGTAGGGACCGCAGTGCTCACGTGGAAACAGCTAGGAGCGCGGGCGAGCCAAGTTGCCACCGCTCTCGCAACCGCCGGAGTTGAAAAAGGCGACCGTGTTGCCGTCCAGGTCGAGCGTTCACCCGAGCTCGCAATTGCAATCGTCGGGATCATGTTGGCTGGCGCATCCTACGTTCCGGTCGACCCCACCTATCCGGCCGAGCGCATCACCACCACGATCGACCTCAGCGGTGCGCGACACAAGGTCGTCACTGCCACGTCGTGTGAGACTACTCCCGCCACTGACGCTCCCAGCGACCGCTCGTCCAGCGAGGCCGTCGACGAACTAATCATCACACCCGATCGCTGCGGCAACGAACCGTGGAATGACGACGAGCCAGTTCGCGTAGTGCACGAACTGGACGCCACCGACGAGGCCTACGTGATCTTCACGTCAGGTTCGACCGGGCAGGCCAACGGGGTGGCCATCAGCCATGCCCAACTCGCTGCAAGCACCAACGCCCGAAGTGTGTTCTACGAAGAACCACCCTCTCGATTCTTGATGTTGTCGAGTATCGCCTTCGACAGCTCAATCGTCGGGCTGTTCTGGTCAATGGCAGTCGCTGGAACGCTGGTCCTACCTTCCGAAGACATCGTGCATGACATCGACCGCCTCGGTGAGTTCATCGGATCTGCAGATCTCAGCCACATGCTCTGCGTGCCTACCTTGTACGACGCGCTGCTCGACCGTTCAGCATCCACGGCTGGCTGGCCCCAACATGTGATCGTTGCCGGCGAGGCATGCTCGTCGCATCTTGTCGCTCGACACTTCGAGACAGTTCCCTGTACAGCGCTCACCAATGAATACGGCCCAACCGAAGCATCCGTCTGGGCTACGGCCCATCACTGTTCACCAACCGATAGCCAGTGGGTGCCTATCGGTGGACCAATCGCAGGCACCTGGATTGCGGTCGTCGATAGCACCCGGCGTTTGGTTCCGACCGGTGTCACTGGGGAACTCGTTCTTGGTGGCACCAACATTGCCAACGGGTACGTGGGCGGCGAGAACCCCCACAAGTTTGGGTTGGCCTCTGATCTCGAGCTCCTCCCCGCCGAGTACTCCGGTCAGATCTTCTACACCGGTGACCGTGCCGCACTCATCAGCGGCACGCTGCATTTCCACGGCCGACAAGACGAGCAGCTCAATATCGGTGGCACCCGTGTCGAACCGACCGAGATAGAACAGGTATTACTCCAGGTACCTGGCGTGACCGGCGCAGTAGTTGTCGGTATCGATATCCGGCCACTTGGCGCTCTTCTCGATGCAGCGACCGCAACCCAGGCAGCGAACGCCATGCGGCTTGCGGCCGATACGCCCGACCCCGCCATGGCGCTCCGGGATGCCCTGCAGCACTTCGGTCGACCCGACCTCAGGCTCGTCGCTCATCTGGTTGCCACCAAGACGATTGATCAGGCTGTGCTACGTGCCGCTGTTGCTGGATTGCCTACAACCCATCGACCCGCGATCTTCCAGTCACACGCTTCGCTGCCACTTCTGCCCAACGGCAAGGTTGACCGAGCCGGAGCGAAAAAGATCGAGCTCGACCTGAGCTCTCGTACGACCTCGACCTCGACCACGACCCGAGGCGAGTCAACGGACCTTGTAAACACCGTCGCTCGGCTCTTCGGTGAAGTTCTCCACACGACCAAAGTCGGCTCCGACGATTCGTTCTTCGACCTCGGTGGCGACTCACTCCGCGCACTTGAATTGCTGCGGCTCATCGAGGAACGACTCGGTGTGCACCTTGCCACCTCGGCGATTCATGCATCGCCGACAGCTCTGCACCTTGCCCACGAGCTCACCCGCTCTGGCGCGCTGCTCTCGGACCGAAGCGTCGACCCCGGCGACACCACGATCGTGTTGCCCATCCAGCCACACGGAGATCAACCACCGATCTTTGCACTGCACAACCTGGGAACCAACGGGTCGATGTGGCGGCCCCTATCGGAGTATCTCGGCGCCGATCATCCGATGTACGGCATCGCCGATCCGTTCGCACTGACAGCCCAGGCTGCGGCCCAGTCGTTGCCACCGATCACGACCGGAGTGACATTGTCGTTAAGGTTACGGAACGGCATTCCTTCGACCTGTTCGGCATCCGGGGGCGCGGCCTCGACCCAGACATCCCGGCTGGCGTGGCGACCGGGAAAATCCTGGAGAAGATAGAACGTGCGGGTCAGGACGTGGTCGGCAGGGATCGGCTCCAATGGCGGAATGTCCAGGGGGCGGGCAAGTTGCTGCAGCTTACGCCCATTGGCAGACGCCGCGCCAAACCCGGCGACATCGGCATCCCGGGTGTCAAACAGGATCATCCCACCCGAGCGCAGATAGGCGTTAAGGCGGCCGTAAGCCTCCGCGCTCGGAAGCGGCTGGTCAGGGCTGACGGGCCAGTAGAGGAACGGAAAGAAGGCGATTTCATCGTTTTCGAGATTGACGCCAATTGGTTCCGATGGTTCGATCGAGGTACGCCGCCACAGGACATCACTCAGCCCCTGCATCCCGGCGCGCGCGGTGTCGTCCAGCCGGGTGTCACCGGTCAGAACATGGGCCAGCACAACCTCAGCGGTGGCAGACAGGGCGAAGTCATCATCAGCCGTTTGCGCCTGCACTTCGCCCATTACACCCAA